>JAEEGL017343840.1_pt1 | contig 30972 bp, 21 predicted proteins | sample 9134231 | NCBI WGS metagenome assembly JAEEGL01 (sample SAMN16246548, study PRJNA631951) | gut metagenome | biome: gut microbiome; feature: rumen; material: fiber-attached | host: Bos | place: Iran: Karaj | collected 2018-10
CAGATCCGGAAGGACGGCCTCGAGGATGCGATGAAGGACGAACTTGCCGCCCTGGAGAAGTCCCTGGATATGGACAAGGAAAGCTTCCTGCGCCTCAAGAAGGACGAGATAGTCCCGTTCATCGAGCAGGAGATCATCGTCCGCTACTACTTCCACAAGGCCAGCGTCCAGTATATGCTCCGCTACGACGACGAACTCCGCCAGGCCCTCACGAGCCCGCTGATTTCTTATTAGTCATATCTTTGCATACGATATGTGGTTATGGCTGTCCCTTATTTCCGCCGTACTTCTGGGCTTCTATGACGTAGCCAAGAAGCAGGCGATCAAACGCAACGGGGTGTTGTGGATCCTGCTCGGGGCCACTTTACTCTCATCGCTGTTCCTGTGTCCGTTCCTTTCCGCAGGCCCGCTGAAGCACCACCTCGCGCTGATGCTCAAGGCCGTGCTGGTCACGACCTCCTGGGTGTCCGGGCTCATCGGACTCAAGCTGCTGCCCATCACCACCGCAAGCACCATCAAGGCCTCCCGGCCGGTCTTCGTGGTGGCCTTCTCGATCATCCTGTTCGGCGAGAAACTCAATCTCTGGCAATGGGGCGGCGTGCTGCTGGTGTTCCTTGCCCTTTGGCTGCTTAGCCGTTCCAGCAAGAAGGAAGGCATCGCCTTCAAGAGCAACAAGGGCGTGGCCTGGATGGTTCTGTCCGTCCTTTCCGGGTCCGCCAGTGCGCTCTACGACAAGCACATACTGGGGCAGCTGCATATCGAGCCTCTGTTCGTGCAGAGCTGGACCAACGTCTATATCACCGTCCTGCTCGCGTTGCTGCTTCTCATCAAGTGGCTGCGCGAAAAAGAGGCTTTCGAGGGTTTCAGGTGGGACTGGATCATAGTCCTGATAGGCGTGCTCATCACGATTTCGGACGCCTGCTATTTCTTCGCCCTCAAGGACGGTGACGCGCTGCTTTCCGTCGTGTCCATGATACGCCGCGGCGCCGTGGTCATCACCTTCATCGCCGGGGCTCTCCTCTTCAAGGAGCACAACATCCGCGACAAGGCCGTGGATCTCGCCGTGCTGCTCGCAGGCCTCGCCCTGCTGCTGTTCGGATCCAGCCTCGGGTAAAGGCTCTAGTCGCGGCAAAGCAAAGCCCCGCGGCGGGACCGTCAACCCTCATTCCAGGTCCGGCTGCGGGGCTTTGCCTTACCACGACATCACCTGTCGCTTTTCCGTATAGCCCGTACCCCAAAAATGCTGTATTTGGGGTGCGGGGGAGCGTTTTTCGCTGTCTGGGACCCCAAAAAGCCTGATTTTGGGGTGCGAAGAGGCATTTTTCGCTATCTGGGACCCCAAAAAGCCTGTTTTTGGGGTCCGAGAAGTCGATTTCAGCGATGCGGATGGGCAAAAAGCCTGATTTTGCCCAACGGGAAGTCGATTTCTGCGACGTGGATGGGCAGAAAGCCTGTTTTTGCCCAACGAGAGGCTGATTTCAGCGATATGGATGGGCAAAATGCCTGATTTTGCCCAACGGGAAACGGATCTTACAGCGTTTGTCCTCCGATAAACTCCCTCATGATGGAGGTGGGAGGGATGGCGGCAATCTCGGCGGGTTTCAGGGCGACGACCTTCTTGAGGAAGTTAAGCAGGAACTGCGCCTTCTCGTAGGCCGGGGAGCCTTCCTTGATGCCGTAGAGCAGCGGCTCGGCGTAATACTTCAGCACCGGAAGGTCGTAGAGCGTACTGGAGTTGAAGACCACATCGGCGTTCTCCTCGAAAGGGAAGATGTTCTGGGTTTCGCCGCGGCGCACGCTCGGCCAGCGGAGGATGTTGGACTCCGGATCGATGCCGCGCACGCGGTTGTCGCGCACGATGCGGCGCAGGAGCCGCTTGTCGGTGGTGGAACTGTGGACCTTCTCGCCGCCGGGGAGGGCGGAAAGCGCGGAGATGTAGACGTGGAAGATCTTGTTCTGGTCCACGTCGGGCGTAAGCGCGGGATTCAGGGCGTGGATGCCCTCCATGAAGAGCATGTCGTTCTCCTCCAGCCTCATCTTGCGGCTTTCGTCCATTATCGGCCGGCCGTTCACGAAATCGAACTTCGGAATGATGACCTCCCTGCCCGCGAGCAGGTCGTTCAGGTTGTCGTTGAGGAGATCTATGTTCATCGCGCCGAGGCACTCGTAGTCCTTCTCGCCGTTCTCGTCCACCGGAGTGTGGTCGCGGTCCACGAAATAGTTGTCCAGCTCGATCACCTTAGGATTGATGCCGAGTACGCGGCACTGCTGGGCTATGCGCAGCGAGCTGCTGGTCTTGCCGCTGGAACTCGGTCCGGACATCATCACGATGCGGGACTGCCTCCTGCGCCAGAATATCTGGTCGGCTGCCTCGGCGTATTTGCGTTCCTGCCTGGCCTCGCAGAGGTTGATGAGCGGAATGGCACCGCCTTCTTCGAGCGTTGCGTTGAGTTCTTCGATGGTCGTAATGCCGACTGCTTCGCACCAGTCCCTGTATTCCTGCCTGGCGCCTTCGATCTTTGTCATAGTATTTCCTTTAGATATTTTCCTGTTACCGATTCCGGGTCGGAAGCAATCTGCTCCGGCGTACCCGTTGCAATGATCCTGCCGCCCCGGCGCCCTCCCTCGGGGCCCATGTCTATCAGCCAGTCCACGCTCTTGAGGACGTCCAGGTTGTGTTCGATGATGATGACCGTATTGCCCTGGTCCACAAGCTTTTGCAGCACTCCGAGCAGTACCTTGATGTCCTCGAAATGCAGGCCCGTGGTGGGCTCGTCGAGCATGTAGAGCGTGCTTCCGGTGGCCCTGCGGGACAGTTCCGCGGCCAGTTTCATGCGCTGGCTCTCGCCGCCGGAGAGCGTCACGGCCGACTGCCCGAGATGCACGTATCCGAGGCCCACGTCCACGAGCGCCTTCAGCTTCGGGGCTATCTTCGGGTGGTTCCGGAAGAATTCGTAAGCCTCCGAGATGGGCATCTCCAGGACGTCGTTTATGTTCTTGCCGCGGTATTTGACCGCGAGCGTATCTTCCTTGTATCGCTTGCCCCCGCAGGCCTCGCAGACGACGTTCACGGATGGCAGGAAGTTCATCTCTATCACCTTGATGCCAGCGCCCTTGCACTCCTCGCAGCGGCCTCCGGACACGTTGAACGAGAATCGGCCGGCCTTGAAGCCGCGCACCTTGGCGTCAGGGGTCTGCTCGAAGAGGTCGCGGATGTCGGTCAGCACGCCGGTGAAGGTGGCCGGATTGGACCGCGGGGACCTGCCGATGGGGCTCTGGTCTATCTCGATGACCTTGTCTATGTTCTCCACGCCGACTATCTCCCTGTACGGCAGCGGCTTTTCCTTATAATGATAGAACCTGCCCTTGAGTATGGGCATGAGGGTTTCGTTGATGAGGCTGGACTTGCCGGAGCCGGAGACGCCGCTGATGCCGATGAAGCAGCCGAGCGGGAAATCCGCGTCCACGTCCTTGAGGTTGTTGCCGCTAGCCCCGCGCAGTCCGAGGAACTGCCCCGAGCCCTTGCGGCGCACGGCAGGGACCTCTATGCTGCGCTTGCCTTCCAGGTAGCGGGCCGTCAGCGAATCGGGCGCCTGCGCCTTTCCCTTGCCGGAAAACAGGCTGCCGGCCTTGCCGCTGAAGCAGATTTCGCCACCGTTCTCGCCGGCTCCGGGACCCACGTCCACGAGCCAGTCCGCGCTGGTCATGGTCTCCAGGTCGTGCTCCACCACTATGACGGTGTTGCCCTCGTCGCGCAGTTTCTTCAGCGAGGCGATGAGCTTGCGGTTGTCCCTCTGGTGCAGGCCGATGGACGGTTCGTCCAGGATGTAGATCACGTTCACCAGCTTGGATCCGATCTGCGTGGCAAGGCGTATGCGCTGGCTCTCGCCGCCGGAAAGGGTCGCGGTGGGCCGGTCCAGGGTGAGGTAGTCCAGACCTACGTCCAGCAGGAATTCCACCCTGTCGGAGAGTTCCTTGAGGATGTCGTGCGCTATGGCGTTGCCCCTCTTGCCGAACTTGTTCGGGAGGTCGTCGATCCAGGGCTTGAGCTGGGAAATCTCCATCGCGCAGACGTCGGAGATGGTCTTGCCGTCGATCCTGAAGCAGGCGGTCTCCTGCCTGAGCCTGGTGCCGTTGCAGACGGGGCAGACTATCTTGTCTTCCACGTCGTCCGCCACGCCGGGCCAGTTGAGCATCTCCGAATCGGAGCCTTCTCCCACGCGGAAGAATTCGTCGGAACCGTAAACGAGCAGGCTGACGGCTTCGTCCGGAAGCTCGGCGATGGGGTCGTAGAGTGAAAAACCATGCTTGCGCGCCATCGAGCGCAGGATTTCGAACTTGCGGGTGGCACGCACCCTGCCCAGCGGAGCGATGCCGCCGTCCGCGATGCTGAGTTCCCTGTCCGGTATGATGGTGTCCAGGTTGATGTCCGGGACGGTCCCGAGGCCCTTGCAGTGCGGGCAGTAGCCTTCGGGCGAATTGAAGGAGAAGCTGTGCGGCGCCGGCTCCTGCAGGGAAAGCCCCGTCTCGGGGTCCACCAGATGCTTGGAGAAGTGCCTGAGCGCACCGCTTTCCATGTCCAGTACCGCCACGGAACCCTTGCCCGTGTCCAGCGCGGACTTGACCGAACTGCGGATGCGTCCCGCGTCGCCCTCGCCGGGCTTGAGCTTGTCCACCACCAGTTCTATGAAATGCCCCCTGTAGCGGTCCACGGTGTCCATTTCGTTGAGGTCGCGTATCACTCCGTCCACCCGCACCTGGGTGTAGCCCTTCTTGCGGAGCTGGTCGAAGAGTTCGCGGTAGTGGCCCTTGCGGCCGCGTACGAGAGGGGAGAGCAGGAGGCACTTGCGGCCTTCGTACTCCTTCATTATGAGGTCCACTATCTGGGAGTCGGTGTAGCGCACCATCTCCTTGCCGGTGGCCGGCGAATATGCGGTGCTGGCCCTTGCAAAGAGCAGTCTCAGGAAGTCGGAGATTTCGGTGATGGTGCCCACGGTGGAGCGCGGGTTGTTGCCCGTGGTCTTCTGCTCTATGGCGATGATGGGGCTGAGGCCGTCGATGCTCTCCACCTCGGGCTTCTCCAGTATGCCCATGAAATGCTTGGCATACGGGGAGAGGGTGTTCATATAGCGGCGCTGGCCCTCGGCGTAGATGGTGTCGAACGCCAGGGAGGACTTTCCGCTGCCGCTTATGCCCGTGATGACCACGAACTTGCGGCGCGGAATGTCCACATCCACGTTTTTGAGGTTGTGGGCGCGGGCTCCGCGTATCTCTATGAACTCGTCCTTCTTTTCAGGCATAGCCTCCAAAGATACTAAAAATCCCGCATTCCCCCACTCCTAACGGCGCTCCTTGACTTCCACCCACCTGCCGGGGATGACTGCGGAGACGGAAGAGTCGTACATCGCAGCGCAGCTGATTGCCGGGAGGTAGAAGCGTCCGGGATAGGTGGCGGTGAGGCTTACGCTCACGTTCACGCTCTGGCCGGCCTTGAGGTCGAAGAAAGAATAAACCCTGTCGTCCCTGAAGTCCTGCCAGGTGATGCCTGCAGGGGCCTCTACGTTGGAATACATGCGCTCGTTGCGTATCTCCCAGCCGGAAGGGAACCTGTGGGAGAGGGCGATGTTCTCCACTGCGGCGGAACCGGTGTTGGTAACGGTCACCACGGCCTTGAACACGCGTCCGTTGGAGAGGGTGTCCACGGAGATCTCCGCACCGTTCTCCACATATTTCACCTTGAGACTCAGCCCGCTGGCGGAGGCCTTCTCGGTGCCCGCTGCGGGTACGCCGCTGGTCCTGACGGTGGCATAGACGGTGCCGCCGGCGTTGTTGGCGAGGCCGAGGGTCACGCTGCCGCTCTGCTCCTTGAGGGCGACTTCGTGGGTGGCTATGTTCTTGGGCGAACTCACCTTGGAGGTCTTGCCGTCGTACTTCACCGTGGCGCTGATGCCGCGTGCATCCATCTCGGAGGCATAGCTGCAGATGGAGCAGAGGCTCCAGGCGGTGGCCTGGGTGCTCATGTAGCGGCTGCCGTCGTTGAGCCTTGCGGCCACCTTCGCGGCAAGGTCGAACGCCTTCTCCTTGAGTCCGCACAACATGCTGGTCTTCAGTGCGATGGCCATGTTGCGGTCCTCGCTTCCGAAGCAGTCGTACTCGTCGTTGGCATAAGGCAGGCCGGCCACGATCTTCTGGGCGATGTCCTTCTTGCCGTCGCAGGCGTAGGCGGCTGCGAGGAGCCAGGCGGCATCGGGTTCAGCCTCGGAGACTTTCTCGCGGAGATTGTTCATCGCGCTGCGCTGCGGCTTGCCTGCAAGGGCGAGGGCGAACGCTCCGTAGGCCCTGTCGACCATGCTTATGTGGCTGTCGTTCACTATCTTGCGTGAGATGTAGCCGATGACGGAGGACTTGAGGTCCGCCGGTACGGCGTAGCCTGCGTTCTCGGCTTCCTGGAGGAAGTGCAGCGCATAGGCGGTGCCGAAGTTCGAAGTGCTGGCCGAGCCCGGCCAGTAGCTGAGGGAACCGTCGCTGCGGCGGTAGCTCTGGAGCCTTGCGATGGCAGAGGTCACGTTGCGGGTGCACTTGGCGGCGTATGCGGCGTCGCAGTCCATCACCTTGGTCAGGTAGAGCTGCGGGAATGCTGCGGAAGTGATCTGCTCGATGCAGCCGTAAGGGTATTCCGTGAGGTATTTCATCCTGCCGCCGAGGTCGATGGCGGGAATGCTGGAGAATTCCACCGCCACTGCGTTGGTGCCCTCGATTCCGGTGAGCGGGACGGTGACGTCCTTGCCGCTGCCCGGCTCGATGAGCACGCTCTGCAGGCTCGTGGAAGCCGGATTCGGATGGAGCACGTCTATCTCCACCGCGCTGACGGATTTGTCGGAAGCGGACTCGGCGGTCACGCTCACGTGTCCCACGCCGGTGAAGTCGCCGACCTGCAGCTCGAAGTATTCCACGCTCTGGCCGCATTCGGTCGCGTGTACGTTGATGCTCGGAGGTCCTACGATGCTGAACTTCTCGTCGGTCTTGATGCTGAGCTTCACGTTGCCCACGTTCTCCTTGAGCGTCATCAGCGTAGCGGGGACCTTGATGCGTTCACCGGTGGAGAGGGTCCTCGGCAGGGTGGCCTGCACCATCACCGGCTTGGTGACGTTCACCTCGCCCTGGGTGCTGCCCTGCGCCTTGCCGTCGGTGGCTATCACCATCACGCGCATCGTACCTATATATTGAGGTATGTCTATGCTGTGGCTGGCGGTCCTGCCGGCCTTCAGGTCGAAGGGCCCGAGGTAGCTGACGACCGGGGTGAAGCGCTCTGCGCCCTGCCTCTTGAGCGGGCCGGCGGCTTCCTCGTCACCGCCTATCGCGAAGAGCTGTTCGATGCGGCCGCCGTAGGCTCCGATGACCGCGTCGTAGAGGTCCCAGGTGCGTACCCTGAGGGCTTCCTTGGAATAGAAGGCCTTCCAGGCGTCCGGGGTCTTGAATCCGGTGAGCGAGAGCAGACCCTCGTCCACGACCGCCACCACGTAGCTCATCGCCTTGCCGTCCTTCTCCCTGACCTTGAATTTCAGGGCGGTCTCCGGCTTGGCCTGCTCCGGGGCGTCGAGCACCGGGCTGAGGCGTGAGGAGGCGTCCTCCACGTTTATGTTCTTGACGCCGTACATTCGGATGGGGGCGTCGTTGACGGTCTGGCCGTGAGGCTGGATGAGGGTGATGTCGGCATAGACGTTCGGGAGCATCGCCGCCGTCACCGGGATATGGATCTCGGTGCTGCCGGCGTGGCAGGCTACCCGTTTGGTGCTTAGCACCTTGCCTCCCTTTTCTATGGACACGAGAGCGCTGGAACCGGCGCTGGACGGGATGATCAGGCGGGCCGTCTCGCCCACCTTGTAGCTTTCCTTGTCGGAGCTGACGGTGAGCTTCACGAAGCCGTCTGCGGCGCCGCCGGTCCCGGAGGCGTCATAGGCGTCGCAGAGCATCGATGCGGCGTGTCCGCCCTTAGTGTCGGTGACCCTGATGAAATAGACTCCGTTCGGGTCGTCCGCCCAGTCGTAGCTGAAGCTTGCCTTTCCGCCCTTGGTGCTGAGTTCGGCAGTCATCATCACTTCCTTGCTGCTGCCGGCCATGTAGTTGGCTATCAATTCGGTGGAGTTCCACCACCAGCTGTAGTCCACGTGGAAGATTTCCGCGCGGAGCTTGGTGTCGGCGGGCTTGCCGTCGGCGTCCAGGCAGACCACGTCGAAGCGGTGGTCCTTGCCTATCTTGATGAAGGAGCCCCAGTCGCTCTTTTCGAGCTCCGCCCTGATGCCCACGTACCTGTCGAACGGGGACATCCTGAAGGAGCTGTAGGAGGTGCTGAATTCTCCCGAAGGCTCGTAAGCCCTGAAGGTGAATCCCGCGTTGAGCATTCCGGGAACCTGCGCCTTGTTGAGGTCCAGGCTGCTGTTTATAGCGATCTTGCCCTCGCTGTCCGTGCGCATCTCCTTGTAGTGTAGGGTCTGTGCGTCGAACGAGCGGGTATCGTCCTGGAAATCGTAGTCGGGGTAGCCCTTGAAGGCGGTCCTGGCCGGGGTGATGTCCACGTCGCCCTCCACCCTGAGGCCGCTGCCGGGTGCTCCGTAGAGCCAGTTGACGGCGATGGTGCCCGTGGAAGATGCATCCGGGGTGATGGTTTCCTTGCCGAAATCTACGCGTATGTCGAGCTTGTTGGGCTTCACGGTCTCCACCCTGAGCGCCTTGCCGAAGGTCTGGCCGCCGAGCGTGAGGCTGACGCTCCACCTGCCGGTGGGGGCGTCCTTGGCCGTCACGAAGGGGAAGTGCCAGATGGGCCTTCCGCCCGTCTTCTGTGTGCTGGTGCTGACGACCTGGCCGTCGGGGTTGCGGAGTTCCGCGATCACGGGATGGCCTGCGGGCAGGGCCGCGCCGTCATACATCGCGATGGCGGTCACGTGGAGGGTGTCGCCCGGCCTCCATACGCCGCGCTCGCCGAAGAGATAGACCTTGAGACCATCCTTGTGCTCCGCGCCGCTGACGTCGAAGCCGCTGGTGCTGAGGGACTTCTCGTTCTTGAGGTCGAGGTATGAGAAGTCGTTTCCGCTGCTTGCGGCCACGAACCTGGCTTCTCCGGCCGCCGGGAACCTGACGTGGCCTTCGCCGTCGGTACTGCCCTTGGCGATCTCCTGCTGCACGTAGTCGAAGAGCTTGACCTTGGCGCCGGAAACGGGCTTGCCGCTTATGATGTTATAGACGAATATGTCGCGGGCGTCGTCCCCGCCTTTCGCGATGATGGCGAGGTTGGATGCCAGCAGGTCCACGTGGCGGTCGTCATAGGTCTGGTAGTCGCCGAATGAGGAGTCGTATTCCCATACGTCCATCTTAACGGCAGGCTCGCGTCCGCGTATCTCCACGCGGTAGATTGCGCCGGGCTCGGGCTTGATGATCTCGTCCAGGCTGAGGCCGTAGGTGCGCTCTTCCTTGATGCTCTCGGACGTGGCGTCTCCCAGGATTATGGTCGTATCGGCCACCTGGTGCGCCACCTTCCGGATTTCGTAGTTCTTCTCGTACTGTTCATACTGCATGTACTGCAGGACGTTGCTCCTGTAGATGCGCCTTACCCTGACCTCGGCGGCACCGAAGCCGTGCGAGCAGAACAGGAGGTCCAGGCTGCCGGAAGAGGGGAGTATGCTCCCCTTGCTCAGGAGACGTATCCCGGGGACGTCGGGATCCACCTCGACGAGCTTGGGACTGCGCGAAGCCACCGTGTCCGCGGCGATCTCCACCATAGGGCCGGCCTTGGAGGTTATGCCCGGCTGGGTGCCGCTCTGTTGTTGCTGCTGCTTGCAGGAAACGGCCAGTGCGGCCGCGGCTGCGAAGACGATAAGGAGTAATCGTTGAACTTTCATATCCGTATTTTAGTTATTTTTGTCACTGGTGAATACCAAAGTTAAGAAATTACTTTTGATTCTCGCTCCGTTTGCGCTGCTTTATCTCTTCTGCCTTCCGAGGCAGCTTTTCAAGGCTCCGCAGTCGGCCGTGCTGACCGCTTCCGACGGCACCCTTCTCGGGGCGCGCATCTCGTCGGACGGGCAGTGGTATTTCCCTCCTGCGGACAGCGTCCCCGCCAAGTTCGCCAGGAGCATCATCTGCTATGAGGACAAGCGTTTCCGCCGTCACATAGGCATAGATTTCCTGTCCGCAGGCCGTGCCGTGGTGCAGAACGTCCGGAGCCGCAGGGTGGTCAGCGGCGCCAGCACCATCACCATGCAGGTCATACGCCTGAGCCGTCCGGACAAGCCCAGGAACCTGTTCGAGAAACTCTGGGAAGCGGTCCTCGCCACCCGCCTGGAACTCCGCTGCAGCAAGGACGAGATCCTGCTCCTGTACGCCTCCAACGCTCCTTTCGGGGGCAACGTGGTGGGTCTCGAAGCGGCCGCCTGGCGCTATTTCGGCCGCAGTGCCGGAGAACTCTCCTGGGCGGAGAGCGCAATGCTCGCGGTGCTTCCCAACGCCCCCGCGATGATCCACCCCGGGCGCAACCGCGCGGAGCTGCTGCGCAAGCGCAACTTCCTGCTGGACAAACTGGAGGCTGGCGGAGTGATAGACCATGACGAATGCCTTCTTGCAAAGGACGAGCCATTGCCGGACAAGCCGCTGCCCATGCCGGACGGGGCGTATCACCTGCTCGAACGCTCCCGCTCCGCTTCCGGAGGGATGGTGCGTTCCACGATAGACTACAAGCTCCAGGAAAGGGTGGCCGCCATAGCCCGCAACCATTTCCAGAGCTACCATACCAACCTCGTGGACAATATGGGCATACTTGTGGCGGACGTCCACGACGGCCGGGTGCTCGCCTATTTCGGCAACACGAGGGGCTTCGCCGCCGGCCTGCGCGGCACCGACGTGGACATGATCCCCGCCGCGAGGTCCAGCGGGAGCACCCTGAAGCCGCTCCTGTATGCCGCCATGCTGCAGCGCGGCGACATCCTTCCCGGCTCGCTGGTGAAGGACACGCCCTACAACTACAACAATTTCTCCCCGCACAACTTCGACCGTTCGTTCGACGGCGCGGTCCCTGCCGACGAGGTCATACAGCGCTCGCTGAACGTGCCTTCCGTGAGGATGCTCGAGCAGTACGGCGCTCCGGAGTTCCTTACGCTGCTGCGTTCCCTCGGCTTCACCACCATCGACAAGGATGCCGACCACTACGGGCTGTCGCTCATCCTGGGCGGCGCCGAGATCTCCCTGCACACCCTCGTGCGGGCCTATTACCGCATGGCCGCCAAACTCTCCGGCGACAGGATCTCCCGCGACCTGCGCTGGTCGGAGGACTCGAAGGGCGGCTGGCTCAAGCCCGGGGACGTGCCTTTGGACGAGGGTGCCATCTGGCTGACTTTCAATGCCTTGTCTGAAGCCAACCGGCCTGAGGAAGAGGCCTCCTGGATGGACTTCATCTCGTCCGGCAGGATTGCCTGGAAGACCGGCACCAGCTGGGGCTGCCGCGATGCCTGGAGCGTGGGCGTTTCAGGCGATTACGTGGTAGGCGTGTGGGTAGGTAACAGCGACGGAGAGGGCCGCGCCGGAATGACCGGAGTCTCCTACGCGGCGCCGGTGATGTTCGACGTGTTCGCGGCGCTTCCGCCGGGCGGATGGTTCGAGATGCCGGTGCGCGAACTCACGCAGATGGAACTCTGCCACGAGAGCGGCCTGCCCGTGAACGGCCTCTGCCCCCACCGGGATACCGTCTGGGTGCCGGACGTGGACAAGCGGCCGGATCCCTGCCCCTACCATAAACTGGTGCACCTGGACGCCGAAGGGCGCTATTTGGTCAACAGCGACTGCTACCCCGTGGAGGACATGCGCACGGAGGTCAGGTTCGTGCTGCCGCCGGCCCAGGAATGGTACTACCAGAAGAAGCACCTGGACTACCGCCCGCTGCCTCCGAAGCACCCCCGCTTCGATGCCGCATCGGCCTCCGGGCGCAACCCTATCGCGATCATCTATCCCCAGCCGGGCGTGACCATAGTCGCCACCAGGGGGCTGGACGGGCAGATGAAGGGTGCCGTGTGCAGGGCGGCGCACACCGATCCTTCGGCGACGCTGTACTGGCATCTGGACGATGAATACCTGGGGGAGACCACCGGCGAGCACGAGATGCTCGTGGTCCCGGCTCCGGGCGCACACAGGCTTACCCTCATGGACAGCCAGGGGGCGGTGAAGAGCGTACTTTTCTACGGGAAATAGCGCCCTTATTCAGGGTTGTATTCCTCTTCCTTTTCGTTGAAGGGTTCCAGGAACGGGTTGTGGGTGCGCTCCCAGCCTATGGACGAGCGCCCGCCGTGTCCCGGCAGGATGTCGGTGTCCCCGTCCAGTCCCATCAGCTTGTCCATTATGGACCGGATGAGGTCGTCGTATTCGCCCATCGGCAGGTCCGTGCGGCCTATCGAACCGGCGAAGAGGGTGTCGCCGGTGAACATCACGCCGTATTTTTCGTTGAGGTAGCAGACGCTGCCCGGGGTGTGTCCGGGGGTGGTGATGACCTTGAAACCGAGCCCGGCGGCAGTGATGGTCTCCCCGTCGCTTATGTCGGTGGTGCTGAAGCCCTTGTCCGGCTGCGTGAATCCCGGAAGCGCGATTTCGCAGACCGGGATGTCCGCGCTGCTCATATGGACGGGGCATCCGAACTTTTCCTGCAGTTCCCCGACTCCGCAGATGTGGTCCGCGTGGCCGTGGGTCAGGAGCACCGCCGCCGGCCTGGTCCCGAGTTGCTCCAGGGCTGCCATGAAACGGTCGCTCTCGGCCCCGCTGCGGAACGACGGATCCACCACTATGCAGGTACCCTCCTCTTCCCAGGCCACGAAGCAGTTGGTCTGGTAGGGGTTGAAAGAAAAATGCCGGATATTCATTAATTCTTTGAACTTTGACTAGGCAAATTTACAAAAGTTGTACTAAATTTGTAAGATAACTGTAAAAGGGTCTTTATGCATATAGGAATAGCAGGAAATATCGGCAGTGGCAAAACCACCCTCACCCGCCTTCTGGCGGAGCATTATGGCTGGACGCCCAAGTACGAGGCCGTGACCTACAATCCTTATCTGGAAGACTACTACCACGACATCCCCCGCTGGTCCTACAACCTCGAGACCTACTTCCTCGCACAGCGTTTCAAGGACCTGCTGGAGATCTCCAAGTCCGACGACGTCATCATCCAGGACAGGACTCTCCAGGAGGGTGTCTACATTTTCGTCGCCAACAACCGCGAGCAGGGCAACCTGAGCGAGCGCGACTTCGACACCTACATGCAGCTTTTCAACCTGATGATGTCGATGGTGGCGCCGCCCGACCTCCTGATCTACCTCCGCAGCAGCGTGCCCCATCTCGTGTCGCAGATCCAGAAGCGCGGACGCGACTACGAGCAGAGCATCACCCTGGAATATCTTCAGGGCCTGAACAGGCACTATGAGCAGTGGATAGACAATTACGGGGGCAACCTGCTGGTGATAGACGCCGACGACCTCGATTTCGAGAACCGGCCGGAGGACTTCGCCTCCATCACGGACAAGATAGACGCGAAACTTTACGGACTCTTCAACGATTAAACACTCAGAGACATGCATATAGCGATAGCAGGAAACATCGGCAGCGGCAAGACCACCCTCACCAAGATGCTGGCCGCGCATTACGGATGGACCCCGAAATTCGAGTCGGTGGACTTCAATCCGTATCTTTCCGATTTCTACAAGGACATGGAGCGCTGGTCGTTCAACCTCCAGATCTATTTCCTCAACAAGAGGTTCAAGGACGTCGTGGATATCTCCAAGTGCGACGGCGTGATCATCCAGGACCGCACCATCTACGAGGACGCGCGCATTTTCGCGCCCAACCTCCACGACATGGGCCTGATGAGCAGCCGCGACTTCGAGAACTATTCCGACCTCTTCGACCTGATGATGTCGCTCGTGGGCATGCCCGACCTGCTCATCTACCTCAAGAGCACCATCCCCACGCTCATCTCCCAGATCCAGAAGCGCGGCCGCGACTACGAGCAGAGCATAAGCATCGAGTACCTGACCGGCCTGAACGAGAAGTACGAGAACTGGATCAAGGACTACAAGGGCAACCTCCTGGTCGTGGACGCCGACCACATCAAGTTCGGCGACCGCCCCGAGGACTTCGAGCAGATCACCAATATGATAGACGCACAGCTGTACGGGCTTTTCCCGCCGGCCAAATAGTATCACACCAAAATACATGTCATGACAAACAGACCAACCATCATCGACTTCGTCAACACTTACGTCGACAAATACCAGGACGCAACTTTCCTTCGTGAGAAGGTGGACGGAGTCTGGACCGAGACATCTTTCAGGCAGACCCGCGAAGAAGCCAAGATCATAGGCGCCGGATTCCTGGCCCTCGGTCTCAAGAAGGGGGAGAAGGTCTCCCTCATTTCCGAAGGTCGCAACCTTTGGGTCATCACGGAACTGGGCATCCTCTACACGGGTGCGGTGAACGTTCCCCTTTCATATAAGCTCGAGTCCGACTACGACCTCACCTTCCGCATCAACCATTCGGATTCACGCTTCGTCGTGGCTTCCGAGATGGAGATCGAGAAGGTCCGCAGGGTCATCGACCGCTGCCCCGCAGTGGAGAAGGTTATCGTCTTCGACGACATCCCCCTCCAGGAGAACGAGATAGGCATCAAGGAACTGCACGCGATGGGCGAGAAGTACATACAGGAGCATCCCGGCGCCATCGAGGAGTGCATGGCCGCCGTCGGTCCCGACGACTACGCCAACATCAGCTACACCTCCGGCACCACCGCCGATCCCAAGGGCATCCTCCTCACGCACCGCAACTATACCGCCAACGTGGAGCAGGGCGCATCCGTGGTGGACATCCAGCAGGACGCCGTAATGCTCATAGTGCTCCCGCTCGACCACTGCTTCGCGCACGTGGCCGGCTTCTATACGATGATGTACCACGGCGGCAGCATCGCCACCGTTCCGGGCAAGACTCCCACCGCGCAGCTCCGCAACCTCCTTCCCACCATGCAGGAGGTCCGTCCCATGGTGATGCTGAGCGTTCCTGCCATCTCCCGCAGCTTCAAGAAAGCCATCGAGAGCGGCATCAAGAAGAAGGGCCCCAAGGTGGAGAAACTCTACAATTTCGCCCTGAACAACAACATCAAGTACTATAAGGAATACTACAACCAGGGTGGCTGGCAGTTCTGGCGCAAGCCGCTCGTGAACCTCTTCGACAAACTCATTTTCAAGACCATACGCGAGACCTTCGGCGGCAGGATGCAGTTCCTCATCGGCGGCGGCGCGCTCCTGGACATCGACCTCCAGCGCTACTTCTGCGCCATCGGAATGCCTACCTTCCAGGGCTACGGCCTTTCCGAGGCCACGCCTATCATCTGCTCGAACTCCGGCGGACACGCTCGTTTCGGCTCCTCCGGCCGCACCGTGGTTCCCATGGACATCAAGATCTGCGACGACAAGGGCGAGGAACTCCCGATCGGCGAGACCGGCGAGATCGTCATCCGCGGCGAGAACGTGATGGCGGGCTACTGGAAGAATCCCGAGGCCACCGCTAAGACCATCGTGGACGGCTGGCTCCATACCGGCGACCGCGGCTATCTCTGCAAGGAGAACCCGCGCTACCTCTATGTGACCGGACGTTTCAAGAGCCTCCTCATCTCCTCCGACGGCGAGAAGTACTCTCCCGAGGGCTACGAGGACAATCTCGCGGTCGCATCCAAGTACATCGAGAACGTCATCCTGCACAACAACCAGAGCCCCTACACCATCGTCCTGGTGGTGCCCAACAAGGAGGCTCTCAAGGCTGCGGCAGGCGACGATCCCGAGGCCCAGCTGAAACTCATCGAGGCCGACGTGAACTCCTACCGCAAGGGCGGTTCCCGCGAGGGCATGTTCCCCGAGAAGTGGCTCCCCGCCGCCATCGTGGTGTGCGAAGAGCCCTGGACCGAGCAGAACGGCCTCGTGAACTCCACCGCCAAGGTGGTCCGCGGCAAGGTGGAGAAGCACTTCGAGAAGCGCATCGAGTATGCCTACACCCCTGAAGGAAAGCAGCTCGTGAACCCTCAGAACATCGCCGCGCTCAAATAGCAATCAAATGATTACTAACTAATAAAACACAAAAACAATGGCTAAAAAATCTGACAGCAACATTATTGCCATCATCGCGATGATCTTCCTCTTCGGAATGATCTCTTTCGTGACTAACCTGGCCGCTCCTATCGGCAACATCTGGAAGATGCAGCCCGGTATCGAGGGATCCAACTTCCTCGGAATGATGGGTAATATGATGAACTTCCTGGCCTATGCCATAATGGGTATCCCGGCCGGAAAGATGCTCACCAAGTACGGCTACAAGAGGACCGCTCTCATCGCCATCGCAGTGGGCTTCCTGGGTGTCTTCATCCAGTTCCTGTCCGGCATCGTGGGCGTAGGCGGCAAGCTTGCCGGCCTTCCTGCCAACTTCTTCGTGTACCTCCTCGGCGCATTCGTGGCCGGCTTCTCGATGTGTATGCTCAACACCGTCGTGAACCCCATGCTCAAGCTTCTCGGCGGCGCCCGTTCCAACCAGTACATCCAGATCGGCGGTTCCTTCAACTCCTTGATGGGTACCCTGACTCCGATGCTGGTAGGTGCGCTCATCGGCACCCTCACCAAGAACACCCTCATCACCGACGTGAACCCCGTGCTCTTCCTTGCAATGGGCGTGTTCGCATTCGCCTTCATCGTACTCTCCTTCGTCAAGATCGAGGACCCCGAGGCCGTGCGCAACTCCGAAAATGCAGTGAGCCCGCTCAAGTTCCGTCACTTCGTGCTCGGCGTCATCGCCATCTTCGTCTATGTGGGTGTTGAGGTCGGTATCCCCGGAACCCTCAACTTCTACCTGTCAGACCCTGTGAAGGGCGCCGGAATGGATCCTTCCACCGCAGTCGCCATCGCCGGTTTCGTGGCCGGTACCTACTGGTTCCTGATGCTGATCGGCCGTCTCACCTCTTCCGTCATTTCCGGAAAGGTCAGCTCCCGCGCACAGCTCGTGACCGTGTCCGCAGTGGCTCTCGTGCTCATAGTCCTCGCCATCATCCTCGGCAACTCCTCCATGGTTTCAATGCCGGTGTTCAAGGGTCAGGGCTTCGGAATGGTCCAGGTTCCCATCGCCGCTCTCCTGCTCGTCCTCTGCGGACTCTGCACTTCCGTGATGTGGGGTACCATCTTCGACCTCGCCTGTGAAGGCCTCGGCGCCTCCACCAACCAGGCATCCGGCATCTTCATGGCAATGGTGGTCGGCGGCGGTATCGTCCCGCTCGTCCAGAATGCCATCGCCGACGCCGCAGGCTACCTGCCGAGCTACTGGCTCCTCGCCGTCTGCGTCGCGTTCATACTCTACTTCGCAGCCTTCGGCTCCAGGGTTAAAAAAGCATAAGCGACTATGGATCAGGATTTTGTAGTAGGCGTTGACGTAGGCGGCCAGACCTCCAAGATAGGAGTTGTGGATGCGCGCGGCGACGTCCTCGCACAGACGGTCATCCGTTCCGACACCTACGGCAGCGACGCCGTCGCGTTCATCTCTGCCCTCGCCACCGCCATCAAGGCCTGCGTGGCAGATGCGGGCAAGGAGAGCCAGATCCGCGGCATCGGCGTGGGTGCGCCCAACGGAAACTACTATACTGGAGAGATCGCCTTCGCACCGAATCTCGCGTGGGCGGCCAACCAGTCGGTGAAATTCTCCGAAATGCTCTCCGAGCAGCTCGGCGGCATCCCCGTCACCCTCACCAACGACGCCAATGCGGCTGCGATGGGTGAAATGGCCTACGGCGCCGCCCGTGGTATGAAGAATTTCATCATGATCACCCTTGGCACCGGTGTCGGCAGCGGCATCATCATCGACGGCAAGATGGTCTATGGCCATGACGGTTTCGCCGGCGAGCTCGGACATACCAGCGTCGTACGCTACAACGGCCGTCCCTGCGGCTGCGGCAAGACCGGCTGCCTGGAGGCCTACTGCTCCGCCATCGGCGTGGCACGTACCGCCCGCGAGTGGCTGGAGAGCTCCGATGAGCCTTCGATGCTGCGCGACGTCGAGGAGATCTCCTCAAAGGCTGTGTTCGATGCCGCGAAGGCCGGCGACAAGCTCGCCCTCCGCATCTTCGACTACACCGGAAGGCTCCTGGGACGCAGTTTCGCCGATTTCGTGGCATTTAGCTCGCCTGAGGCCATCGTGCTCTTCGGCGGTCTCGCCCGTGCAAAGGAGTTCCTCTACGAGCCTATGCTCGAGGCTATGAACGAGAACCTCCTCAAGATCTGGAAGGGAAAGGTCAAGATCATGTTCTCCCAGCTCAAGGAATCCGACGCCGCCATCCTCGGCGCATCGGCCCTCGCCTGGGAACTTTAAACGCAAATTATTTTATTCATCAACAATAACATCATGAAGACCAACAAATTGTTCATGTCCCTCTTTATGGGACTCGCTGTTGTGGCCTGCACTCCCAAGACCGCAGAGCCCGCAGATGCAGAAGGCGCCGAGGAAGGCGCCGTAAAGGAAATGACCGCCAAGGATTACACCCCCACCAAGGCCGAGATCGACTCCGTGAGCTACCTCGTGGGCGTCAACTTCGGAAGCTTCATCAAGGGATACAACTTCGGTGACCTCAACTATTCCGAGATCGTCAAGGGTATGAAGGACTTCGTCAAGGCGAAGGGCAACCCTCAGAGCGAAGACTTCGAGAAGCAGTTCAAGATCGCTCCTTCCAAGATCAACGATCTCTTCAACGGCTTCCTCGAGAAGCGCCGCAACCTCACCATGCTCCAGAACAAGGAGAAGGAGGACAAGTACCTTGCAGCAAACGCAGCCAAGGAAGGTGTCACCCAGACCGAGTCCGGCCTCCAGTACAAGATCCTCGAGCCGGGCAGCGACGTGAAGCCGGGTCCCAAGGACACCGTATGGGTGAAGTATAAGGGAACCCTCATCGACGGTACCGTATTCGACGAGACCCCTGAGGATGCAGAGCCTGCACGCCTTATGCTCAACCGCGTGATCCCCGCCTGGACCGAGGGTCTCCAGCTCATCGGCGAAGGTGGCAAGATCCAGCTCACCGTTCCTTCCAAGCTCGGTTATGGCGAGCGCGGAACCCAGGGCATCGAGCCTAACTCCACCCTCCTCTTCGACGTCGAGCTCACCAAGGTCGGCAAGTTCGTCGAGAAGGCTGAGTAATCAGTCGGACATATTCAAAAAGAGGGGGATGACTAAAAAGTCTATACGACTTGAGGTCATCCTCTTTTTTTATGGAATAGTCCGGAAGGGAGTCCAGCCCCCGGCGGAAATCCGTTCGCTACGCTCACTCCGGCCCCTCCCGCAATCTCCTTCGTCATCGCTGCGCGATAACTCATTTTTGGGAAAAATCGAGGACGCATTTTTGATTATTTTACGTTATATTTGTAGAAAAGAATTTGTACGACCTTTTACAACAGTCCGCCAAGATCGTTTGAACATCTATAAACCCATAATTTATGATAATCAATCAAAAATTCGTTCAGTTTTCCGTTATACTGCTCGTACTAGGGATAGCAGCTTGCTCAAAACAATCCATTGATCCTTCATTTAGGCAAGATAGATTTAAGACTCACCTTGAAGAGTGTTTTGCCAATGCTATGACCCACACGAAAGGATCCGATGAATTATTTCTTATAAAAGCGGTGCGAATCGGAACAATCCAAGACGAATCGGATTCGGAATCCACTGTCAGGAGGATTCTCTCTCCTGATGCCTGCATCATTGCTGACATCGCAAATGGGGAGTATGTCATTACTAGCATTGGAAACAGCCGTATGGATACCGACAGGCTCGATACTCTAGTGCGGGAGAAAGCGCAAGCAGGTATGGACATTTATGAACTGACGTGGAGTTATAAAGGTCAAGAATACACTTCGGTAGCAATTGCCTCAGACAAAGACGGCGTGCGTTATGACAATATCGGATATCGCGCATTGTCTTTTGCAGAAAGACCGCTGATTATTAATGCAGATGTATTGTTGAGAGACGGTATTGATTCATTAGCCTTCGACCCTGATACTATTGCCATAGATACTGCCGGCGTTGATTATTCAAGAGGGGTATTCTTGAAATATCGCGAGTGTAAAGACGGTTTTGGCCACAAACATGGAGATGTTTTTCTGTCGTATCAGGCTGTTTTCGTCAATCGCTATATTTCAAGCATTAAAACAACAGTAACAATTACACATACAGAGAATGACAATTGGGTTATTTACGGTGGATTCAATACTATCCAAGGTGGAGAGGGTAGTTTAACGGTGTCTTTTTCATGGTACTATGCTTTTGGATCTTATGTTCCTCAAATATCACCCACTCCGGACGGGATATTCTTGCTTCCTCAAGGCGCGTTTGGCGAAACGAGTTGTAGCACCATAAACCGCCCTGGAATATTCATTGATTAAAACACTCGAGCCGTTAATCAATCATCTAAATGAAAAAGAGTTTATTCATTATCAGCCTGTTGTTCAGCGTATTGGCAAATGCGCAGCCTGCAGGCGTATCCGCGAAATTAGAAGAGGCAAAATCAGGTTATCGCCAGGGCCTTGAAATAGCACTCAAAAGTTATTCTTTCCGAAAGACTATCGAGAGTCAGCAGGACGTGGATTCAGTGATAAGGGAGATCTTCGCCCCGGAGGCTGCGATCGTTGCCGGAGGGCACAGATATCTGACCTCCATTACCACGGTCGGGGCAATACGTGGGACTAAGGTCAGCGAGGATGCAGTTGACTTTGCTACGGTTATCAAGCCCGGGATGAGCATCTTTGACCTTGTCTGGAAGAGAGGAGACAGCGAACTACGCTCCGTAGCCGTCACCACCGATGACGAGATCGTATATGACAATATCGGCACCCGCCTGCTCCTTTTCGAGGACTTTATGTGGTTTGATGCACGTGAAAGCAATGAGGAGCGGGAAAAGAAGGAAGGAGACCTGGCTTATGCAGGGAAAATGCTGGCGGGATTTGCCTTAGGTCCGTTCCTGCCGGAGTCAATAATACACGGCGGCTTTTTTGTTTTCTATACGGACAATATCATCTGGGACATATCGAAACCCAATCTGACCTTCCCGGAAGAAGTGGTTGATGAATATGCCAAATATTGGAAGATCGATTGCGGAGTGTCCGAACTTGCCGGAGGCATCGCCTGTTCCGACTACGCTGTTCTCTGGGAGTATTCTGTCTGCACGAAAGACTACTACGTGGAACTGGACGGGACAAAGTATCTCATCCCAAAAGCAGAATACTCCGACAAGGACATCCTCAAAGTATCACCGAAGGACATTGTTTATGTTGAGAAAGGCGGCCCTGTGGGTGTAGCAAGTAAGATTGCCCATCGCTATTAATGGGCGGGGAAAACGGAAGGTATTACTCCTCGCCGTCGTAGATGATTTCCTCTTCTTCCTTGTCGTCGTCGGCGACGTCTTCATCTTCATCGTCGTCGTCATCCTCGAAGCCGTCGCCACCCGGGATGCCGGGGATCCTGCGGTGCTCTTCGGGGAGGTCTTCGAAGGCCACGTAGCCGTTCTCGAACTCGAGGGGAATGGGGCCCTTGCTCTCCAGCAGCACGGGTGCGCCGCCTCCCTCGCCCGTCTCGCCTTCCAGCGTGACGATCACGCTTTTCTTGGAGGCGATGTCGTAGAAATACACGAAACTCTTCACTCCGGCCTTGACGGTGTCGGAGATCTTCACCTTGTCCACGGTCCCGGCGCCCAGGTCCACGAGCGCCCAGCGTCCGACTACGTTGCCGTCTCCGTCCAGGCCCTTGAAGAGGATGGGCTGGTCCACGGGGAATTCGAGGTCTGCGCGTATCTGCTTATGGAAGGTATACAGGGTGTTCGAGGCGTTTACGCTGTAAACCCTGAAGAACCCTTTGATGCCCGCGAGGGTGATTCTGTACTTGTAGTTCATATTGCGAAGATACGAATATTTCACTAAATTTGGATTGCATGGCTGCGGCAGATACATATAAAAGTATCGCATCCCCCTCCGAGGGCCTCTACAAGGAACTCGGCAGCAGGTTCATGGCGTTCGCATATCCCGTGGAATCCGAGGAAGAAGTGAAGGCCGCCGTGGCCGCGCTGCGCAAGGAGTACCACGACGCCAGACACCACTGCTACGCCTACCGCATCGGCCTCGGGGGCACGGTCTTCAGAAGCAGCGACGACGGGGAGCCTGCCGGTTCGGCGGGACGCCCTATTTTGGGACAAATCGATTCCGCAGGCCTGAGCGACGTGCTGGTCGTGGTGGTACGCTATTTCGGCGGCATCAAGCTCGGAGTTCCCGGCCTCATACGGGCGTACAAGACCTCCACTGCCGACGCCCTCGCCTCCGCCGAGGTCGTCGAAAAGGTGGCCGGAGCGTGGTACCGCATCGATTTCGACTATTCCCTTATGCCCCAGGCGATGAAAATCATCAAGGACCTGGACCTGCCGCAGCGCGCGCAGGACTTCGGGATGCAATGTTCGATGGAGGTCAGGGTACGCTTGAATTTGGAGGAAGATTTTTTGGAAAGAACGGAAAAATCCGGTATATTTAAGAGTAAATTGCAACCACAACAAACGATTTGATAACCAAATGAGTAAAGTTCATGTTTTTACAGCCGGTCCGTGCCTGCTTCCGCAGGTGGCGATCGACAATGCCTGTGCCGCCCTCAAGGATTTCGCCGGCACCGGTGTTTCACTTCTTTCGATATCTCACAGGACCAAGGAATGGGATGCGGTAATGGACGAGTGCCGGGCGCTCTGGAAGGAGCTCCTCGACATCCCCGAAGGATATGAAGTCGTGTTCCTCGGCGGCGGCGCGAGCCTCCAGTTCCTCTATGTGGCCATGAACTACCTTGAGCACAAGGCGGCCTATCTGGACACCGGCGTCTGGGCGAGCAAGGCTCTCAAGGAGGCCAAGGGCCTCGGCGACGCCTATGCCCTCGCATCCTCGAAGGACAGGAACTACTGCTATATCCCCAAGGGCTTCGAGATTCCCAAGGACGTGGACTATTTCCACATCACCACGAACAACACCATCTACGGCACCGAGATCAAGGAAGACTTCGACAGCCCCGTGCCCCTCATCGCGGACATGTCCTCCGACATCCTCAGCCGCCGCGTGGACGTGAGCAAGTACGCCCTCATCTACGGCGGTGCGCAGAAGAATGCTGGCCCTGCCGGCGTGGCCTTCGCCATCATCAAGAAGGACCTCCTGGGCAAGGTGAGCCGCTACATCCCCACGATGCTCGACTACCGCGTGCACATAGACAAGCTCTCTATGTTCAACACCCCGCCGGTGTTCTCCATCTTCGTGATGAACGAGACCCTCAAGTGGCTCAAGGGAATGGGCGGAGTGGACGCCATCCACGCCCTCGACGTGAAGAAGGCCGAGACCCTCTACGCCGAGATAGACCGCAACCCGCTGTTCAAGGGCACGGCCGACAAGGAGGACCGCTCAATTATGAACGTCTGCTTCGTGATGGCCGACGGCTACGAGGCCCTGCAGGACGAGTTCCTCGCCTTCTCCAAGACCTACAATATCGTCGGTATCAAGGGACACCGCAGTGTCGGCGGATTCCGTGCATCGCTCTACAATGCCTGCACGGTCGAGGACGTAGAGGCCCTCGTGAAGTGCATGCAGGATTTCGAAAAACTCCATAAATAGAATGAAGGTACTTGTAGCAACCCAGAAGCCTTTCGCGGCAGTTGCCGTGAAGGGCATCAAGGAAATACTCGAAGGCGCCGGCCACGAGGTGACCGTGCTCGAGAAATATGCGGAGCAGGCCGACCTGGTCGCCGCCGTGGCGGATGCAGAGGCAATGATCATCCGTTCCGACAAGGTCACTGCGGAGGTGATCGCCGCAGCCCCGAAGCTCAAGATAGTGGTGCGCGCCGGCGCGGGTTACGACAACGTGGACCTCGCCGCCGCCAGCGGACACGGTGTGGTCGTGATGAACACCCCCGGCCAGAACTCCAACGCCGTCGCCGAGCTTGCGATCGCGATGATGATCTATATGGCCCGCACCCAGTTCACCCCGGCCACCGGAAGCGAGATCCAGGGCAAGACGCTCGGCATCCAGGCATTCGGCAACGTAGGCCGCCTGGTGGGCGCCAAGGCCGAGGCCCTCGGAATGAAGGTGAAGGCCATCGACCCCTTCCTCAAGCCCGAGCAGATAGTCGCAGGCGGTGCCGAGCCGGTCACCAGCCTCGACGAACTCTACGGCACCTGCGACTACGTGAGCGTCCATATCCCCGCCACCCCGCAGACCGTCGGCAGCATAGGATACGACCTCATCACCAAGATGCCGAAGGGCGCGACCCTCGTCAACACCGCCCGCAAGGAAGTGGTGGACGAAGCCGGCCTGGAGAAGGCCCTCGAAGACCGTCCCGACCTCAAGTACATAACCGACGTGGCGCCGGACAACCTTGAGGTCCTGAAGGAGAAGTTCGGCACGCGCGTGTTCGCGACCCCCAAGAAGATGGGCGCGCAGACCGCCGAGGCCAACATCAACGCAGGCCTCGCCGCCGCCCGCCAGATCGTGGACTACTTCGCCACCGGCAACACCCGTTTCCAGGTAAACAAGTAGGCTATGGTACGAGTAAAACCTTTTGCGGCAATCCGCCCCCCGAAGGAGCTGACCACGGAAGTGGCCGCCCCTCCGTATGACGTGCTCAATTCCGAAGAGGCACTGAAGATGGCGGGGGAGAAATCCCTGCTGCACATCACCAAGCCCGAGATCGACTTCGACCCCATGCTTCCCGACCACGACCCGCGCGTGTATGACAAGGCGGTGGAGAACTTCCGCGCCTGGCAGCAGCGCGGCTGGCTCAAGCGGGACCCGAAGGAGATGTACTACGTCTATGCCCAGACCATGGACGGCCGAACCCAGTACGGACTCGTGCTCTGCGCCCACACCGACGACTACGCCAGCGGCGTCATCAAGAAGCACGAGCTCACCCGCAGGGACAAGGAAGACGACCGCATGGTGCACGTGCGCATCCAGAACGCCAACATAGAGCCGGTGTTCTTCGCCTACAAGGACAATGCGGAACTGAACGCCATCGTGGCCAAGGCTGCCGCGGGAGAGCCGGAATACAGCTTTGTGGACGAGAACGGCTTCACGCACGCATTCTGGCTCATCGGCGACGATGCCGTCATCGCCCGTATCACCGAGATCTTCACCAAGGACGTGGACGCCTTCTACGTGGCCGACGGCCACCACCGCACGGCTGCCGCCGCCCGCGTGGGCGCGGAGAAGAGGGCGCAGAACCCCGGACACACCGGCAACGAGGAATATAACTTCTTCATGGCCGTCTGCTTCCCGGAGAGCCAGCTCAAGATCATCGACTACAACCGTGTGGTGAAGGATCTCAACGGACTGGACAAGGCGCAGTTCCTGGACGCTCTTTCCAAGGATTTCGAAGTGGCTCCCAAGGGCGCGGCTATCTGCCATCCGCAGGCCCTGCACAACTTCTCGATGTATCTCGACGGGGAGTGGTACTCCCTCACCGCCAAGCCGGGCCGCTATGACGACTCCGACCCCATCGGGGTGCTTGACGTGACCATCCTGTCCAATCTCGTGTTGGACAAGATTCTGGGAATCAAGGACCTGCGTACGGACAAGCGCATAGACTTCGTGGGCGGTATCCGCGGCCTGGGAGAGCTCTCCCGCCGTGTGGATTCCGGCGAGATGAAGGTGGCGTTCGCCCTCTATCCGGTCTCCATGGACCAGCTCATCCGCATCGCGGACACAGGCAACATAATGCCTCCCAAGACCACCTGGTTCGAGCCCAAGCTCCGTTCAGGTCTCGCAATTCATACCTTAGACTGATTTACCATGACTCCCGACAAGGCACAGGTACGGAATACGCTGAAGGAATTCTTCGGCTACGACTCGTTCAAGTCCGATCAGGAAGATGTCATCATGCATCTGATCGGAGGAGGTGACGCCTTCGTACTGATGCCCACGGGAGGTGGCAAGTCGCTGTGCTACCAGCTCCCGGCGCTCGTGATGGAGGGGACCGCCATAGTCATCTCCCCGCTCATCGCGCTGATGAAGAACCAGGTGGACCTTCTCCGTGGCTTCGACACGGGCACCGGCAGCGTGGCACATTTCCTCAATTCGTCGCTCAACCGGATGCAGATGGAGGAGGTACGCGCCGACCTGCTGGCCGGCAAGACCAAGATCCTCTACGTGGCGCCGGAGACCCTCACCAAGGACGAGAACGTGAACCTTCTGCGGGGCGTGAAGATATCCTTCTACGCCGTGGACGAAGCCCATTGCATCTCCGAGTGGGGACACGATTTCCGTCCGGAGTACCGCCGCATCCGCACCCTGGTGGAGTCCATAGGCCGTGCGCCCATCATCGCCCTGACCGCCACGGCCACTCCGAAGGTCCAGAGCGACATCCTGAAGAACCTCGGCATCCCCGGCGCGAAGGTCTTCAAATCCTCCTTCAACAGGCCCAACCTCTACTACGAAATCCGTGACAAGGTGGAGCCGGAGAAGGACATCATCCGCTACATCAAGCAGAATCCCGGCAAGTCCGGAATCATCTACTGTCTCAGCCGCAAGAAGGTTGAGGAAATAGCCAACCTGCTGCAGCTCAATGGCATAAAGGCCCTGCCTTACCATGCCGGACTGGAGGCCAAGGTGCGTGCCGACAACCAGGACGCCTTCCTGATGGAGAACATCCAGGTGATTGTGGCCACCATAGCCTTCGGAATGGGCATAGACAAGCCCGACGTGCGCTTCGTGATCCACTACGACATCCCGAAGAGCATCGAGAGCTACTACCAGGAGACCGGCCGTGCGGGCCGTGACGGGCAGGAGGGCAACTGCATCGCCTACTACAGCTACAAGGACATCCAGAGGCTGGAGAAATTCATGCAGGGCAAGCCCGTGTCCGAGCAGGAGATAAGCCGCCAGCTGCTCAACGAGGTGGTGGCCTACGCCGAGTCCAGTTCCTGCCGCAGGAAGCTGCTGCTCAACTACTTCGGCGAGGATTACAAGCAGGACGACTGCCAGTGCTGCGACAACTGCCTGCACCCGAAACCCGTGTTCGACGGCCGCAAGGAGATGTCGCTGGTCATCGACCTGGTGGAGTCCCTGCCCGAGAAATTCAAGATCACCCATCTCGCCAACATACTCGCGGGGGAGAGCAATTCCATAATCAAGTCCTACCACCACGACGAACTGCCCTTCTTCGGGGCGGGCAAGGACCATACGGACAAGTTCTGGTGCACCGTCATCCACCAGGGACTCATCCTGCACCTGCTCTACAAGGAGATCGAGACCTACGGCCTCATCCACGTGACCGATGAGGGCCGGAAGTTCCGCGAGAATCCCTGGGAACTCAAGCTGGTGGAGGACAGGAAGTTCTCCGACGGCGGGCCGTCCGACGAGGAGGAAGACGAGGAGACCGCGGCCGCGAATGCCGCGATGAAGGCCGGCGGTGGCGGGGACCAGGTGCTGATGGCCATGCTCAAGGACCTCCGGAAGAACATGTCCAAGAAGCTGAAGCTCCAGCCGTGGATCATCTTCGGAGACCCTTCGCTCGAGGACATGACCATCCTCTATCCCATCACCATAGAGGAACTCCGCAACTGCCAGGGAGTGGGCGAGGGCAAGGCGCGCAAGTTCGGCGCCGAGTTCGTGGACCTCATCAGGAAATACGTGGAGGAGAACGAGATCGAGCGTCCGGACGACTTCGTGCTGAAATCCGCCCCCAACAAGTCCGAGCGCAAGATTTTCATCATCCAGAGCATAGATCGCCACATGGACCTCGAAGACATCGCGGAATCCCGCGGAATGGAGATCGGGGAGCTGATGGACGAGATCGAGGGCATAGTCTCCACGGGAACCAAGCTGGACCTCGACTACTACATCGAGGAGAACCTGGACGAGGACATCGTAGAAGAGATCTACGACTACTTCAAGGAGGAAGCGCAGTCCGATTCCTGGACCGATGCGCTGAAGGAACTGGGGGCCGACTACGACGAGATGGAAGTCCGCCTCGTACGCATCAAGTTCCTTTGCGAAATTGCGTCTTAAGTAGTACTTTTGTGTTTCCATGATCCCTCAGGAAACAGTCAACCTCATTCTTGATACTGCCAAGATAGAGGACGTCGTCGGTGACTACGTGACGCTCAAGCGGCGCGGAGCCAGTTTTGTCGCGTGCTGTCCTTTCCATAACGAGAAGACGCCTTCTTTCTACGTGACGCCGTCCAAGGGCATCTACAAGTGCTTCGGATGCGGCAAGGCGGGATCCGCCGTCGGCTTCGTGATGGAGCAGGAGCACTGTTCCTATCCGGATGCGCTCCGTTATCTTGCGAAGAAATACCATATAGAGATCATCGAGGAAGAACTTGACGCCGAGCAGATTGCCAGCAGGCAGCGCAAGGAGAGCCTGCTGCTGGTGTCCGAGTTCGCCCAGAAGTTCTTCGCCTCCCGCCTGAAGGAGGGCGAGGGCAGGGCCGTGGGCTATGCCTATTTCCGCTCCCGCGCCATCGAGGACGAGACCATCGAACGCTTCGGCCTGGGCTGGGCCCCCTCCGGCAAGACGGAACTTGTGGACGCCGCCATAGCCGCGGGCTACAAGATGGAATACCTGCTGGACGCCGGCCTGGCGGTGAAATACGAGGACGGAAGCGTGGTGGACAAGTTCCGCGAAAGGGCGATGTTCCCCATCCATTCCGTCAGCGGCAGGGTGGTGGCGTTCAGCGGCAGGACCCTGCGTTCGGACAATCCCGCCAAGTACGTGAACTCCCCGGAGACGGAGATCTTCGTCAAGAGCCGCAACCTCCTCGGAATCTACCTCGCCAAGTCCGAAATCTCCCGCCTGCAGAAGTGCATCCTGGTGGAGGGCAACGTGGACGTGGTGATGATGCACCAGCTCGGAATAAGGAACGTAGTGGCCTCCTGCGGCACTTCGCTCACGGTGGAGCAGGTGCGGCTCATCCACAAGTTCACGGACAACCTGACCATAATGTACGACGGCGACTCCGCCGGCATCAAGGCCGCGCTGAGGGGCCTGAACCTGGTGCTCGCGGAGGGCATGAACGTCAAGGTGGTGCTGCTCCCGGACGGGGACGACCCCGATTCGTTCTCCCGCAAGCACACCCTCGAAGAGGTGCAGGACTACATCGCCGCGAACGAGAAGGACTTCATCAGCCTGAAGGCCGACCTGCTGCTGGAAGACGCCGCGGGCGATCCCATCAAGAAGGCCAACCTCATCAACGACATCGCGGACACCATCGCCGAGATCCCGGATCCGGTGAAGCGCTCCGTCTATGTGGAGGCCGTTTCCTCGAGATTCGGCATAGAGTCGGAGATAATCTTCGAACGCATCCGTACCGACCGCCTGAAGATGCAGGAGGAAGCCGCCCGCCAGCGGGAACGCGAAAGGCGCCAGCGGGAGGCGGAACGGAGGGGTGAGGCGCAGGCCGCGGACGGCCTTCAGCCGGACGACTACATGGAGCCTGTTTCCGACTATCCGGAAGGGGACTACCTCCCGGAACAGCTGCCTCAGGACGGCGCCTGGGTGCCTGAGAACAAGCTCCTCGAACAGCCCGAGAAGGAACTCCTCGGTTTCCTCCTGGGATACGGCTGCGACATGATGGAATTCGAAAGCGATTCCGAATACTTCACCGAGGACGAGAATGAGAAATGCACGGTGGCCGACTTCATCCGCAGTTCCCTCGAGGCGGACGGTACCGTCATGGCCAATTCCCTCTATGCCCGCATGTACGACAGGTTCTTCGAACTCTACGACGAGGGCATGGACCAGGACGGGATAGTCCGCACCTTGCTGAACGGGGCCGACCGCACCCTGGCCGACCTTGCGGTGGACCTTACCACCGAGAAATACCAGCTGACGGTGAACAAGTTCAGCGCATCCCTCACCGCCACCAAGTCCTGGCTCGTGAAGTTCGTTCCCAAGGCCATAATGGTCTATCAGGAACGCCGCCTGCAGGACAGCATAGACGGGATACGCCGCGCGCTCAGGGCCGGCGGCGACGACGCCGTGCTCCTCGCGCAGCTGCAGAAATACACCGCAGCCCAGCGCAAGGTCAAGGCGCTGATAGGAAGAGAAAAAAGATAGATTGAAGATATGGAAAAGAAACACAAGAGAATCCTGGTGACGTGCGCCCTCCCTTATGCCAACGGGCCGGTGCACATCGGACACCTCGCCGGCGTGTACGTCCCGGCCGACATTTACGTGCGCTACCTGCGTATGAGAGGGGAGGACGTGCTCTACGTCTGCGGCTCCGACGAGCACGGCGTGCCCATCACCATCAAGGCCCGCCAGCAGGGCTGCAGCCCCCAGGACATAGTGGACAAGTACCACAAGATCATAAAGGACTCCTTCACCGGCCTCGGAATCAATTTCGACATCTACGGCCGCACCAGCTCCGAAGTGCACGCGAAGAACGCCGCCGGCTTCTTCCGCAAGCTGTACGACGAGGGCAAGTTCATCACCAAGGAGTCCGAGCAGTACTATGACCCCGAGGCGAAGCAGTTCCTTGCGGACCGCTACATCGTGGGCACCTGCCCCAAGTGCGGCAACGAGAATGCCTACGGCGACCAGTGCGAGAAGTGCGGTTCCACCCTCAGCCCCGAGGAACTCATCAATCCCCACTCCAAACTGAGCGGAGCGGCTCCCATCAAGAAGAAGACGACCCATTGGTATCTGCCCCTGCAGGATTATGAGCCCTGGCTCCGCGAGTGGATTCTCGAGGGCCACAAGGAGTGGCGTTCCAATGTCTACGGCCAGGTGAAGAGCTGGCTGGACGGTGGCCTGCAGCCCCGTGCCGTCACGCGCGATCTTGACTGGGGCGTGCCGGTGCCCGTTGAGGGTGCCGAGGGCAAGGTGCTCTATGTCTGGTTCGACGCCCCCATTGGCTACATCTC
>JAEEGL016441299.1_pt1 | contig 30970 bp, 24 predicted proteins | sample 9134231 | NCBI WGS metagenome assembly JAEEGL01 (sample SAMN16246548, study PRJNA631951) | gut metagenome | biome: gut microbiome; feature: rumen; material: fiber-attached | host: Bos | place: Iran: Karaj | collected 2018-10
ATAATCCACGACAATCACATACGGCGGAATCAGATTAAGGACAACCCAGTCGAGACAGAGGCCGTCATTACTAGGATAGGAAAGAAGGAATTCTGGAGAGGTCGACATGCACATACAAAACCGGTATATTACGACTACTACGTTGGAGACTCTTTGTACCACGGTAAAATATATGAAAGTACTAAAGAAAGAGAAACCAACAATATGAGGGTCGGTAACACTATCAAAATAACCTACGAGAGAGACAATCCGTCCAACTCGATGTTTAAGGAAACAATATCACAGTATTAACACAATGCAGTCGTCTGTATTTCGTTGATGCAGCAAAACTATAAAAACTATAAAAACTATAAAAACAAATGAACACTTTTGACGCAGGAAGCCCCTGGATCTTCTCCGAAGGACTGGCGGCAGTATTGATTAAAAACAAATGGGGTTATATCGACAAGCAAGGGAACATCGCTATTGAACCCCAATTCTCTATGGCGTCCGGATTCTCGGAAGGACTGGCGGCAGTGGAAATCAACAACAAATACGGATTCATCGACAAAACCGGACGGATGGTGATTGAACCGCAGTATGACTTCGCTCTGGCTTTCACCGAAGGGCTGTCGCCCGTATCCATAGAAGATTATTACCAAATCATCGACAAAAAAGGAGCCGTTGTTGCGGAAATTGACGACAGTTTCACAGATATTGGATGCTTCTCCTGCGGACTTGCCGCCACCGAAGTAGCCCTTTCCGAGGACGAATGGAAATACGGTTTCATCGACCGAACGGGAAAGGTTATCGTTAAACCGCAGTTCGACTTTGCCTTTACCTTCGAGGAAGGACTCGCTCTCGTCACCCCAAAATATGAAGGCAAAATCGGATTCATCGACAACACCGGCCAATTCGTACTGAAGCCTGAATACGACGAGGCTGAGTCGTTCTCCGACGGTTTGGCGCCCGTCAAAAAGGACGGCAGATGGCGCTTCATCGACAAGACCGGCGCCGACGTGGTGCTGCTCAGCGAAAAGTTCGAATACGTAGACACCCTCAGCGAAGGACGCTCGCGTGTGAAAATCGGCGACAAATACGGTGCAATCGACAAAGCCGGCAACCTTATCATCGACGCCCGTTTCGACAATATGAATATCTTCTCGGAAGGACTCGCCTATGCACGCATCGGAGACACACACGGATACATCAACACCTCCGGCAGCTTCGAAATACAGAAACCTGTTACAAAACCGACTTTGATTGACAAACTGAAGAAACGAGGTGACTGGCTTCGCTGGTAATACAAAACTGGGAACAATGAACATAACTGTCTTTTGTGCCTCATCGAAACCCTGCGACAATACCATCGCCAATGCCGCCGCTGAACTTGGACGCAGCATCGCCCTCAACGGCCATACCCTTCTATATGGAGGCTCCAATCTCGGCCTTATGGGTACTGTCAGCGGTGCCGCCCTCAATGCCGGAGGAAGGGTCGTTGCAGTGATACCAGATTTCTTCAGCGAAGAAATCATCAACTCACAGCCCGTAAACGAAATCATTCGTGTGAAAAGCATGGCCGAACGCAAAGAATATCTCATCGCAAAAAGCGACGCCTTCATCGCCCTACCGGGCGGCATAGGGACTCTCGACGAGGTGCTTGAAGTGATGGTATACAACCAACTTGGCCCTCTGCGCAATCCCGGCCACCGCGACAAACCTATGATTCTCTACAACCCAGGAGGTTTTTACGACCCCTTCCTCATACAGTTGGACCACATGGGCAAGAACGGCTTTTTCCGCAGCGGCAGACGTCCCTCCATTATTAGTTCTTCGACAATAGAAGAGATAATGAAATCCCTCGATGCCTAAAAGCCGTACATATATAGCCATTGACCTTAAATCGTTTTACGCCTCTGTTGAATGCCGGGAGAGGGGTCTCGACCCTTTGACGACCAACCTTGTAGTCGCCGACGCCTCTCGCACCGACAAGACCATCTGTCTCGCTGTCTCCCCCTCTCTCAAAGCCTACGGCATAGGTGGACGCGCACGCCTTTTCGAGGTGGTGCAACGTCTGCGGATAGTCAACAACGAACGGCAGTTCAATGCTCCAAGACTGCGTTTCACAGGCAAGTCAATTGACGACAACGAACTGAAAAAACATCCGGAACTGGCCATAGACTATATAGCCGCACCGCCACGAATGGCTTTTTACATCGAATACAGCACCCGTATCTACAACATCTACATGCGTTATATAGCCCCCGAGGACATACACGTCTACTCCATCGACGAGGTCTTTATCGACGCCACCAACTACCTCAAAACATACAAACTGTCGGCTCACGAGCTGACAATAAAAATCATACGTGAAGTTCTTAGAGAAACAGGCATCACGGCGACAGCGGGAATAGGGACAAATATGTATCTCGCCAAAGTGGCTATGGACATAGTGGCCAAACATATACCTGCCGACAAGGACGGTGTCAGAATCGCCGAACTCGACGAGACCACCTACCGACAAAAACTGTGGGACCACCGTCCATTGACCGACTTCTGGCGCGTGGGCCACGGTATTGCCCGCCGCCTGGAACGTAACGAGATATACACCATGGGCATGCTGGCGCGCCAGTCGGTAGAAAACGAGGAGATGCTATACAAACTCTTCGGAGTCAACGCCGAACTACTGATAGACCACGCATGGGGTTGGGAGCCTTGCACCATCGACCTCGTCAAACAATACCGGCCTGAGACAAACTCGCTCAGCAGCAGCCAGGTGCTTCAATGCGCCTACACCTGCGACAAAGCGCGCATCATAGTACACGAGATGGCAGACGCGGTAGCCCTTGGACTTGTGGAAAAAAGATTGGTGACAGACCAGCTTACACTGACAATTAACTACGACACCGAGAGTCTTTCGAACCCCGAAATCCGCAAACGTTACCACGGAGAGATTGTCGTTGATTTCTACGGACGCTCTGTGCCAAAACCCGCCCACGGAACAGCGAATCTGCCTTTTGCCACCTCGTCGGCAATGATGATCATCGACGCCATACTGCAAATCTACGACAAGCAGGTGAATCCAGACCTTTTGGTACGACGCATAACGATAGGGACATTCAATGTTGTCCCCGAAAAAGCATCCGGAAACTCAGACATTCCCCGTCCTTCCCAACTAGATCTCTTCACAGACCCCGAGGAGGTCAACCGAAACATCGAGAAAGCGAACCGAAGACTGTCAAAAGAAAGAAGGATGCAGGAAGCAGTGATTGACATCAAAAAAAAATATGGCAAAAACGCAGTCCTCAAAGGAATGAACTTCGAAGAAGGAGCGACCGCCAAAGAGCGCAACCGCCAGATAGGAGGCCACAAAGCGTAGAAGCCATCTTTTAAAAAGACTATTATTCCGAAAACACATGGAAGCACTTATCCTTGCAGCCGGATACGGCAAAAGACTACAACCCTTGACACTTACACGGCCAAAACCGTTAATCGACATCAACGGGGAGACCTTATTGGAAATAACTATCCGCAGGGTAGCCGACGCAGGAGCGAAACGCTGCGTGGTAAATGTATCCTACCTTGGCGACATGATCATCGACTTTATCAAAAGCCATCCGTGGCCCTGCGAAGTGCTTGTCAGCGACGAAAGACAACTTCTGCTCGACACCGGGGGAGCAATAAAGCATGCCGCGCCGCTCTTTTCGGGCAACGAGCCTGTACTGATCCACAACGTCGACATTCTCTCCGACATCGACATCGGCGCCCTTGAGAGGCATCACAAGGAAAGCGGCAACCTCGTGACACTGTGTACCTGCCACCGTGACACACAACGCATGTTACTCTTCGACAAAACCGGAAACCTTGCCGGCATTTACGGACAGATGGACGCCACCGATTTGCAACCGTTGCCGTTCAGCGGTGTCTCCATGGTATCTCCCGAATTGTTCGACCTCATGCCGCCCGACGACCACCCTTATCCTGTTTTCGGATGCTATCTCGGCATTGCAAAAAAACACCGCATTGGATACTTCATGCACCCCAAAGGACGATGGACAGACGTAGGGACCATCGACACTCTTAATGAGGCAAGAAAAGTTTTCGCACAATGAATTACGATGATATCATAGACCTTCCACATCATGTGTCGAAACGGCACAAGCCGATGTCGCTTCTGAACCGCGCCGCACAGTTCGCCCCTTTTGCCGCACTTACAGGTCATGAGGACGCTATAGAGGAGACCGCGCGCTATACCGACAGCGAAATAGAAATTGTCAATGACCGCATGGCACAGTTGGACATGAAACTTCACCAACTAAGACATGCCCTTGACAACGGCGAAAAACCGGAAGTTACCATCACACATTTCGTTCGCGACACACACAAGAAAGGCGGCAGTTACCAAACGATAACCACCGCCATTAAAAGCATTGACGAGACACGTCGATGTATGGTTCTGTGCAACGGAGCCCTAATAGCCATCAACGATATTGTGGACTGGGCTGTCCAATAAACTAATACTGCTCCTTCTCGTTGGGGAAATCAAGCGATTTGACATCCGTGATATATTGGCGGATGGCATTTGATATATCCTCGCCGATAGTTCCATAAAGACGCAGATAGCGTGGTTTGAACTGCTGGGTGATTCCAAGCATGTCCTGAAGCACAAGCACCTGTCCGTCCACTCCGCTTCCGGCGCCGATACCGATTACGGGAATTTTCACCTCGCCGGCGATACGGGTTGCCAACGATGCGGGTATCTTCTCTAGCACCATCGAGAAACAGCCAGCCTCTTCCAGGACATGAGCGTCACTGATCACACGGTTGGCCTCCTCCTCCTCTGTAGCGCGAACGGCATAAGTTCCGAACTTGTTGATGCTCTGCGGAGTCAATCCAAGATGTCCCATAACAGGAATACCTGCGCTAAGAATACGCTGTATTGATTCGAGGACCTCCTGTCCGCCCTCAAGTTTGACGGCGTCAGCACCTGTCTCCTTCATGATGCGTATGGCGGATGCAAGCGCCTGCTTGGAGTTGCCTTGATATGTACCGAACGGCATGTCGACAACGACAAGGGCTCTGTTGATGGCTCGCACCACCGAGGAGGCATAGACAATCATTTCGTCAAGAGTTATAGGCAATGTTGTCTTGTAACCTTCCATAACATTGGCGGCGCTGTCGCCAACGAGCACCACATCGATCTTTGTACGGTCGAGCAACTGCGCCATCGAGAAATCATATGCCGTCAGCATGGCGATTTTCTCGCCATGAAGTTTCATGTTTTGCAACACTCGCGTAGTGACCTTTGTCACATCAGTCTGTAAATATGCCATTGTTTTTCAACTACAACTGTTATTACAATAGTCTTCGTTTATGGGTTATAGTAAAATCATTCGATCTTTTCATCGTCCTTGTACCGAGTGTCGGTCTCCTCCTCGTCAATCTCCTCAACCTCGTCTTCGACTATACGCATGAGAGCGCGAAGCGGCTTCTTGATTTCATATTCGCCATGCTTCCCAAGTCGGTAGGCTTTCCAATGCTTTCCCTCGGCAAGGAACGAGCCGTCTTCCATATCGGTCTTGCATTCGTAGAAATAATCGCTCAGTTCGTTGGGTTGGATACGCTTTCCGAGGAAGATTGTGTCAAGTTGCATCACATTGATGGCCGCCTGTACATTGAGCGATACCTTGGAGGGAATCTTCTTTGTGGTCAACGCCTTGTATTCCATTCCCTTCTCCGAATATTTTTTTCCAAAAATACGGATCTTGTTGTCGAGTTGCTCCTGGGTGACGGGGAAACGCACATAAATAGAGTCGGGCAACACTCCCGAACATTCGCCATACTCACGGTTGATGCTGCTATGCAGAACAATATATCCCACCTGCACAATGTACTGTTTGCGATGCGGAACAAGGAAATACTCCTCGACGATAGGCTTGTAGTCAAGATGTTCCTCGATCGAGAAGCGCACATCGGAAGGGCAGCTGTCCTTGGTGTCGGTGACATTGTAGAGTGCGCCACGTTTCATAAAGACAGAGGCATAGTATCCCCGTATGGTGCTGTCGACAGAAGGAACCGCGCAGCCACGGGCAGCGCCAAGACAAGCGTCGGGATCATCCTCCAAGGTAATCAGCACACAGTTGTTGAGATTAATACTCTTGTTGAAAGTACGGCGACTCTCGGGAAGGTCTTTCACGTTATACGCCTTCCGGGCTACGGGCACCTCGTAACGCACCGTCTCCACAGTGTCGCCATGACAAGTACAATGTATGGGATTGGGGGCATACCTTATTGGGAACGGAGCATAGCAACGGTTGGCGAAATAATTGTATACCGCATTGACACGCTCCTCCGACAACGACTCGCTATTGCTGTATCCCTCGATGGTTATGGCATATAGCTTGGGGTTGGTACGGTCGGCGAAAGCGACACGATAGACCGAGTCAAGCCAATCGAGGTCGCTGACACTATAGCTTGTCGACGAGCCGCTATAGTTGATTAGCAGGCAGAACTTCTCAGGATGAATCATAGCCTTTTCCATGTTCTTTACAGGCTTGGCACTCGGGATATATATACCCGTCTGCGCCTGAACATGTCCTATCAACAAGACTTGGAAGCCTAACAACAGCGCTACCGTGAAATATTTCCCTATTGAATTCATTTTCAATAATAAAGGTTAAAGATTAAAGTTTAAAGTTTAAAGGGTACAAGAGCCTGAGGCTCGCGTAGAGGGGCCTTGTGCGTGGCCGCCTTGTTCTTTTTTCGATGTTTGTTGATTTGGTTAAAAGGTTAAAGAGTTTATTTAAGTTTATAAATTGCTCCGCTTCGGTAGCTGGCCTGCGGAGCAGACGGTAAGTTTGAAGAGTCTTTTAGTTATAATTCATTTTTCAATTGCTCGATGATTGTATCGGTGGAGATGCCCTCGGCTTCTGCATAATAGTTGCGCACAACCCTATGACGCAACACCTCCGTAGCCACAGCGTCGACATCCTCACCGTCGGGCGAGTACTTACCATTCAACGCCGCGCGCGTCTTTGCACCCATTATGAGGTACTGCGAGGCACGAGGACCGGCACCCCATGACAGATATTTATGAGCCAACACATTACCCTCGTTGTCTGGACGTGTGGAGGAGACGAGTTTCACAGCATGAGAAACAACATTGTCAGGAACAGGCATACGGCGTATCACCGCCTGATAGTTGACAATTTCCTCGGCCGACATAACAACTTCCACATTATGATTGATATCTATGGTAGTGCTTTTCACGATCTCCATTTCCTCATCAAACGAAGGATAGTCCAGTTTGATGTTCAGCATGAAACGGTCGAGTTGCGCCTCGGGCAGCGGGTAGGTTCCCTCCTGCTCTATCGGGTTCTGAGTGGCGAGAACAAAGAAAGGCGCCTCCAATGCGTAACTATTTCCACTTACTGTCACCGATTTTTCCTGCATAGCCTCGAGCAGAGCCGACTGGGTCTTGGGAGGAGTACGGTTTATCTCGTCGGCAAGCAGTATATTGGCAAAAATGGGACCTTTGACAAAGCGGAACTTACGATTCTCGTCAAGAATCTCGGTTCCAGTGATATCCGACGGCATGAGGTCGGGAGTGAACTGTATGCGGCTGAACTTCAATCCCAACGCGCGGGAGAGCGTGTTGACCATCAACGTCTTTGCCAAACCAGGCACACCCACAAGCAGGCAATGACCACCGCTGAACACAGACAGCAGCAAACTGTCGACAGCTTTATCCTGGCCGACAATGACCTTTCCTATCTCGTCTCTCAGAAGCCTGTACTTGGCAACCAAACTATTCAATGACTCTATATCCATTGCTTGTATTTTTCTATTTTTCAACTCACTGCTTCCACTTCAGCCTAAAGTTGCAGTCTTTGAAGTCGTCGTCAATATAAATATATGTATTTCTAATTGTTTTCTGAGCCCAGTCAAAAATCTTCTCCTGCTTGGCATTCTCGAGAGCGGCATTGTAAATTCTGTCGTAGTCGTCGCTAAGGTTAGCCACATGGCTTGGATTGCGACGGGTGACGGTCACAAGACGGTAAGCGTCCTTGTTTTCTTCCGTCTTCATCGCGGTGGCGTTGCTGACCTCGCCGGCGTTCATGCTCGAGAAAGATATGCCGGAATAGAGTTGTTTGAGCTCGTCGAGGGTGAACTGGTAGCCTCCCGTTGATGGGTTGGTGACCCTTCCGCCCTCAATCTTGTTGGCATTGTCGGAGAACTTGGCAGCGGCCTCGGCAAACGTCGTATGTCCAAGACGCACCTCCTGCGCCACACTGTCAAGCAGCATACGGCTACGCAGCAAATCCTCAGCCGAGACCTTGGGTATCATCAGTATGTGGCGACAATTCACAGTGTTGCCGCGACGTTCGATCATCTGGATGATATGAAAGCCGAATTTTGTCTCGATCACGGGCGACACCTCTCCGGGTTTTAGAGAGAAAGCGGCTGTCTCGAATTCCGCCACCATACGGCCACGGGGAAAGAAGCCCAACTCACCTCCCTTGTTGGAGGAACCCGGGTCCTCAGAATAGAGCGCCGCCAACGTCGAGAAGCGGTCGCCGTTCAGTATACGCTCACGCAGTTTGTTCAGTTCCATCCTCACACGCTCACGCTCCTCCTCGCTAATCTGGGGCTTGCGTGTAATCTCCGACACCTCGTAGGTCTCCTCCACCGTTGGCAAACTGTCGACAGGTATCTTGGAGAAAAACTCATTAACCTCGTAAGGCGTAATCTTCACATTGTTTGTTAGGCCCATCCTCACACGCTCGGCGAGCATCCTGTCGTGCAGCATCTTGGTAAGCAGCTCCTTCAACTCGTCGTATGTGTAGCCCATAGCCTGACGGATAGCCTCTTTGGTGCCATATTGGGCCTCGTAGGCCTGCATATAATACTGGACATTGCTAGCCACCTCTTCGTCAGAGACCTCCGTGCTGTCCAATTCTCCCTTGTGGATGAGCAGCTTGTTTATCAATGTGCCTTCAAGAATATTGCAACGGTTCTCGAAAGCATTGTCATAGCCCTGTCTTATACGTATCGACAGATATCCGTTCTCGACATCCGAAAGCTTGACAATGTTCTTGCCGACAACTGCGACAACCTTGTCTATGACCGGTTCCGAACCCGACTGGGCCTTTACAAAAGAAAAAGCAGCTAACTGTATGAAGATTATTGAAATCAGTCGTTTCATCAATGTGTCAATATTTAGCGAATAAAAGTTTTTACAGTTCTAAAATAGCCGATGTTATCCTCAATAGGTGATTTCCTCGATAACATCCTGGTGGATAATGACATTGTATTTCTTGCGCAATCTGTTGACCAGTTGCTCCTCGAGGTAGTTCTGATACTCGTTGATATAATAGCCACGAGCCTCGGTGCGAGTTTTCAGCGTTGGGGCGATGAGTTTCTCGACTCTTACGATTCTGTATCCCGCGGGCAACGACTGATCATAGATACCCTCGCGCCACTGGTTGGACTTAAGGATTGTTTGGCGTTCCTTTTCGATGGTTTGTTCCATTATCGTACAAAGCATGCTGTCGCGAGTGGTGGAGATGATTTTGTCCAACATCTGCGCATTGCTCCATCCCTTCTTGGTACCCTTCTCGACAATCTTGAGAGCCTTTTCGGGTGACAGCTTGCTACTGTCGGTAAAAGAAAACACCGTAATCTTGGCGCGCTCATTCCAGAAGTAAGGAGCGTCTGACTCGTTGTCGATACTGCGCTGGCGCGAATACATCTGGTAGAACTCCTCCAAACCGACAGTGTCGCGGATAGCTTTGGACCAAATCATGGCGTCGTTGTATGAGAAAATCATCAATCCGTCGCGATACTCCCTCATCAGATCGCCAAATTCGGGATGCTCGGTCTCAAGATGGCTGTCGGCATATTCGAACACCTTGTCGTTGATAAAGTTGCGGTAACGTTCCATCATGTACATATCCAGCGGACAGGCGGGGTCAAAATGCTGGTTGGCCTCGACAAATTTCAGAAATTCGACAGCGGTATACTCTTTGTCGGCCACTTTGAAGAGAGGACGCATGTCCTTCACCATTCCGTCGCTGTAGCGCCAACGCTTGACGAACACAGAGTCGGTCAGTAGCGACAAGCACTCGTCCAACGAGGCCATGGGAGTTTTGACCTTTTTACCCTTAACCTTGGTGGTGGTGTATATTTGGGTATAATCCTTGAAATCGTATTTCTTCTTGCATTGTTCGACGAACGACTCCCTAGGCTTGATGCTACGGTCGTCCCTGGCAAGGCGCTGCTTGTATAGAGGCACCATCTCCTCGAACGAAGGGATGTTGTCGCGGTTCAGAAGTTTAACGATATGCCAGCCATATTCAGTCTGGAAAGGTTTCGATACCTCGCCGGGTTTCATGTTCGACACCGCCTCAACATACGACGAGGGCATCTGGCGGATTGACATGTCGGTGAGCAAGCCACCATTTGTCGTCGAGCTCCTGTCGTCAGAGACATCCTGGCACACGACGGAGAAATCCTCACCCTGCATCAGTCTCGAATAAGCCATGTTGGCACGGGCTTGGGCATTGTCGTCATGTATCTTTGACGACACCCAGATATGCTGCATGCTGCATTTGCCGAAATACGGGATCTTGCGTTTCAGCAATATGATATGATAACCATAGACCGAGCGAATAGGCTTTGAAATCTCGCCGGGTTCCAGACCGTAAGCGGCGTTCTCGAACGAATATATCATGTCAAACACAGAGAATGTCCCGAGGTCGCCAAAACTTTTACGGCGCGGATCATCCTTTTTGAGCATGTTCTCGTTGAGACGTTCCTCGGAGTTCTCGTATGCTATCTCCGCAAAATCCTCGCCGGCCTTGACACGCTTGTAACATTCCATAGCTTTCTTGTAAGCCTTCAGCGTGTCTTCCGGCGACGCGTTCTTGTCCACACGGATGAGGATATGCGAAGCCTGCAGAGCGTAATGGTTACGTTCATAGGCCTCTCTGAGGATGTTGTTCATCGTCACCGAATCTATCAGATAAGGCGCCGCGAGTTCGTTGCGATAGCCAGTGAGTTCTTTCACCAAATCAGGCAGGGTGTCAAAACCTTGCTCATAGGCGTCCTCCAGTTTTGTGCGGTAGTTGACAAATAGTTCGACATAGTCGTTTAAAGCTTGACGCTTCTCGTATGTACAGGCAGTAGGAGCCGCTTTGGGGTCTTTGCCCACCGAGCGCAGGAATTCCTTCATGAATTCCGACTTATAAATATTTTTTCCGTTGATTTCAAATATTACCGGGTCACTGGTATTTTGGGCCCTGAGTCCCATCATCGAAACAATAGCGAACAGAAAAACAAAAACTTTCCTCATTTTCTTTGTCGTCAAGTATTTTTATTTAAATTACGTTTAATCTTGTTATCTTTTTAATCTTCACCCATTTATCTAGAATAGTTCGGTGCTTCACGGGTAATGGCGATATCGTGCGGGTGGCTTTCCGTGCGTCCTGCGGCGGTTATGCGTATGAACTTGGCGTTTTGCAGGGTTGCGATATCCTTCGAGCCAGTGTAACCCATACCGGCTTTCAGACCTCCCACAAGCTGATACAGCACCTCGTTGAGAGTACCTTTGTATGGCACACGGCCCACGACGCCTTCCGGAACCAGCTTCTTGACATCGGTCTCTTTGTCCTGGAAGTAACGGTCCTTCGAGCCGCTCTGCATAGCCTCGAGCGAGCCCATGCCACGATAGGATTTGAACTTACGGCCCTCGAAGATGATTGTCTCGCCCGGAGCCTCATCAACACCGGCCACCAGCGAGCCAATCATGATGCTGCTGGCACCTGCGGCGATGGCTTTGACGATGTCGCCACTATAGCGGATGCCTCCATCGGCAATGAGTGGGATGTCATACCCACCTTGCTTCAAAGCACCAGCCACCTCGCAAACTGCGGTAAGCTGCGGTACACCGATACCGGCAATGATACGTGTGGAACAGATACTTCCGGGACCAATGCCGACCTTCACAGCGTCTGCGCCAGCCTCTGCCAGCATGAGCGCGGCTTCGCCGGTGGCAATGTTGCCAACCACCACGTCCAGATCGGGATATTTCGATTTCACAGCCTTCAAAGCCTCGACCACACGGATGCTGTGTCCGTGTGCTGTATCGATCACCACAGCGTCAACACCGGCATTCACCAACGCGTCGACTCTGTCCATCATATCGGCGGTGATACCGACACCAGCGGCAACACGCAGACGGCCGTTGTCGTCCTTGCAAGCCATAGGGTGCTCCTTGTTTTTCATAATATCGCTGTAGGTTATCAAGCCCATGAAGATGCCCTCGTTGTTGACAACGGGCAGTTTCTCGATCTTATGTTCCTGCAGTATCTCAGCGGCCTCCTCGAAGGTGGTGCCCACATGAGTGGTGATCAGGTCAGTGATCATTATCTCGCTGAGCGGGCGACTCATATTGCGTTCGAAACGGAGGTCGCGGTTTGTAACCATTCCTATAAGTCTTTTGTTGGCGTCAACGATAGGGATGCCGCCAATATGGTATTCGTGCATCAGGCTGAGGGCATCCTTCACAAGGGCGTCCTTGCCCAATGTCACCGGGTCGACAATCATGCCGTTCTCCGAACGTTTCACTTTGCGAACTTCGTTGGCCTGGTTTTCAATAGTCATATTCTTGTGAAGCACGCCGATGCCGCCTTCCTGAGCCATACCGATGGCCATAGCGGCCTCGGTAACGGTGTCCATAGCGGCCGAAACCATGGGGATATTCAGAGTGATGTTACGTGAGAAGCGCGAACTCACCTTCACTTCGCGCGGAAGAACGTCGGAATAACTGGGAACAAGGAGTACGTCATCGTATGTAAGCCCCTCGCCGATAAATTTTGTGGTGTCTGTGTACATAATGATAAAATTTCGTGCAAAATTAGAAAAAAAACTTCACATATAAATAAATATTTTAATAACATTTTTCAACTCGCTTATTTTCTGAACAAACAAGCGGCATTTTTGTAACATCACAATGATTCAGAAGCGCATTATTACATCGGAGCGCATCCGGGTTTCAGATATTTTACGTACCTTTGCAAATTCAAAAATCCAACGTAAATGAAAAAAAACTTACCGATACTCCTCTTGTTGTTTACTCTCACCCTTGTCTCGCAGGCACAGGACACAAACGAGGTCGCCGCCATTCCGCGGCGTCCCGTAACCCTTCACAACCATGCGAGATCATCTATGCATCTGCTATTCGACCAGCCCGTCACAAGCCGCGATTTGGTGCAAGGCTGCCGTCACCTGACCCTCGATCTCGACGCCACAGGTTTCTTCTTCGACGCCGAATATGCGACACCTTTTGCCAAAGGGTACTCTGTCGTCGGCTTCCGCCTCTCTCCCGCACTCGCCTATGGCATCAACGAAAAGGCGCAGTTGCGCGTTGGATTCAATGCCACTATGTTCGCCGGCCTCGACTCGCTCTATCGCCTGCGTCCAACATTCTCACTCATTTACGCACCCAACAAGTGGCTCACCCTCGTTGCCGGAACAATCTACGGAAGCAACACCCACCAGCTGGCTATGCCTGTCTACGACCCAGCCCGCTGGATATACAACTATCAGGAAGATGGACTACAAATACTTACCAAAACTAACATCTGGAGCAGCGACACCTGGCTCGACTGGAACCATTATCTCACCCCTTGGACAGCCGACCAGGAGCGTTTCACGATGGGAACAAGACATAATTTCAACATAATTAATATCGTGAAACGAAAAGAATGGCACGACTCAGCTAAACCAATATCCGGGCCTTGCATTTTTATCAATCATAATTCCGAGAAAAACTTCAAAATCGAAATTCCCACCCACTTCATCGCTTCCCATCGCGGCGGAGAGGTTAAAACCATCGACACCAATACCGTAACGACATTCAACGAATGCATAGGACTGAGGTTTAATTATTCAAAAAAACATGAAGACAGATTGAAATACTCTCTCAGCCTCGATTTGCCTATCTATTTTTACAGCCTCGAAGACAACACCCTCGACAACAGCGGCAAAGCCTTCTACCCCACCCTTTCATACGAATGGACACGTTGGAACAAATACCAGATGACCGATTTCGCCATCCGCGCCGTCGCCGGCTTCTGGCACGGAGATCACTATTTCAGCGCCTTTGGCAGTCCTCTTTTCTGGTCGTCCAACGCCTACAGCGCTCTCCACATCCCTGCATCGTCAAGCCATGCCGGTGCCACCGACATCCGCAACATACTGACATTCACCATCTCTGCCGAACACGAATTCAAAGGTCTCAACCTCGGCCTTCAAGTAGACGCTCTATACGACCTCGACCTCCGCAAGACCGACCTGCTCTTCGGATTCTACATGCGTTTCAAGGAGAAATTCCTGATATTTTAAAACATTGCAACCCAGTTGCAAGAGATGAGCCATATTTTTGCATTCAGAAAACGAACAAGCAAAAATAAATCATATGGCTCACAATCATCAAGATACACATCATCACCACGCTGGTGCGCCCTCGTCATCGAGGGCATTAAACGAAGAGTGCAACCATTGCCACCACGAACACGAGCACGAACACCATCACCACCACGAACACCACCACGAACACCACCACGAGGAAGACTCCAAGAAACAGTTGGCCGTGATAATCGTCTCCGCTATTCTGCTGGCAGGCGCTATAATTATTGAAAAGAGCTGCAACCTCGCCACATGGCAGTTGCTGCTCGTTTTTCTTGTTCCCTATCTCATCGTCGGGTGGGACACATTGAAAGAGGCTGCCGAAGGGATTATACATGGCGAGATGTTCAACGAGCACTTCCTAATGTCCATCGCCACCATCGGCGCCCTTTGCATCGGCTTCCTGCCTGACGCCGAGACACAATTTCCCGAAGCGGTATTTGTGATGCTTTTCTTCCAGGTAGGCGAGCTTTTTGAGGGCTACGCCGAAGGACGCAGTCGCAAAAGCATTGAGCACCTCGTCAACATACGGCCCGACACCGCCACGGTTATCCGCCAAAATGGCGAAGTAACCGTCGATCCTGGTCAGGTTGCGGTTGGCGAGACCCTCATCGTGCGGCCCGGCGAAAAGATACCTCTCGACGCTGTCATCATCGAAGGCTCAACCTCGCTCAACACCGTGGCCCTTACCGGTGAGAGCATGCCTCGCCAGGCAACCGTTGGCGACGAGATAATATCGGGATGCGTCAACATGAGCGGAGTCGTCAAAGCCCGCGTCACCAAATCGTTTGGCGACAGTACCGTTTCAAAGATTATAGACCTCGTCAAGAATGCCGCCGAGCACAAATCACACAGCGAGGCCTTCATCACACGCTTTGCGCGCGTCTACACACCCATCGTGGTCTTCGCCGCCATTGCCCTTGCCGTCATTCCGCCTATCATTTCACAATTCACGACTCAAAACCCACAGTTCTCCGTGTGGCTCTACCGTGCACTTATGTTCCTCGTAGTGAGCTGTCCCTGCGCGCTTGTAATCAGTGTGCCGCTCACCTTCTTTGGCGGCATTGGCGGCGCCTCGCGCAACGGCATACTCATCAAAGGAGCCAACTACATCGACCTGCTGGCCAAAACAAAAACCGTTGTTTTCGACAAAACGGGAACCCTCACACAAGGCCGTTTCACCGTCGAAGTCGTGCATCCTGAACAATGCGACGCCAACCATCTGCTGCACCTTGCCGCGCATGTCGAACATTTCTCCACCCATCCCATAGGAGCCGCGTTGCGTGACGCTTTCCCCGACGAGGCCAACGACGGATGTCGCATCAGCAACGTGGAGGAAATCGCCGGACAGGGCCTGAGGGCGCAAGTCGAGAACTGGAACGTGGCGGTAGGCAACGAAAAACTAATGGAGAGTATCGGCGCCAAATGGCACGACTGCGGCCACACCGGCACCGTGATCCATGTCGCCATAGGCAAAATCGACGCTGATACACCCATGGGGACATGGGCAAAATACGCCGGCCATATCGTCATCAACGACCAGATTAAAAACGACAGCGCCGAGGCCATAAAGAGCCTCAAAAACCACGGAGTGGAGCGTACTGTGATGCTCACAGGCGACGGCGAGACCATAGCAGCCGAAGTAGCCTCGAAACTTGGCATCGACGAGTACCACGCAAAACTGCTACCACAAGACAAAGTGAGCATCTTCGAACAGATAAAAAACTCACACATCGACACATTGAAACAATCGCACAATCAAGCCACTGCCTTTGTAGGCGACGGCATCAACGACGCGCCGGTGCTGGCCCGTGCCGATGTTGGAATCGCCATGGGCGGGTTGGGAAGCGACGCCGCCATCGAAGCAGCCGATGTGGTACTGATGGACGACAAGCCCACAAAAATTGCGCTTGCCATAAGCATCGCGCGACGCACATTGCGTATAGCTCGTCAAAACGTTGTTTTCGCCATAGGTGTCAAGGTCGCGGTATTGCTTCTCGCCGCCTTCGGTGTCGCAACAATGTGGATGGCCGTTTTTGCCGATGTAGGAGTCACTGTGCTTGCCGTCCTCAACGCGATGAGGGCTATGAAAAGTTTTGAAGGCTAAAAAGGGAGTTAGTTATAAAATATTTGGCGATTAAAGCTCTATCAAAGCTTATATTTGGGCATAGTTAGTTATAAAATCCTGTTGCGTTTAATTGTCTATTTGCCCCCTTACAAAAACGTGTTAGTTTTATGCTCATCTATGAACATGGGAGGACATGAAACCAGTAGACAAACAGAAAATGTTTTTCCGGCATTTTTCATTTATTTTGCGGAAAATATGTATTTTTGCAGCCGCGGAAACGCCAACAAGAAGACACCTTAAGAATTAAACCCAATGAAAAACACGGACGTGAATTTTGACGAAGAGACTCTCGCAAACGCAGGAATCAAGATCACAGCTGTGCGCGCAATGATATGGAAACAGGTGAGGCACCACACCGACGGAGTGTTCAGCCTTGCCGACCTTGAGGAGGCCATGCCTACCGTGGACCGCTCCACTCTGTTCCGCACACTGACTCTTTTCAGCGACGCCCATCTGCTGCACAATGTAGACGACGGCAGCGGATCGCAGAAATACTGCGTGTGCCACCACGACGACACACGGCATTGCACAGGCCACGTCCATATGACCTGCCGCGTGTGCCACAGTACGGTATGCCTTACTGATGTCAAAATACCCCAAGTGCCCCTTCCCGACGGTTTCGAGGTTGAGGAGACAGAATATGTGATCAAGGGAGTCTGTCCCAAATGCAGAAGGAAGTTATAAACCCAAGCCGTTCCTGTCTTCCAAAGGGTTGTTGATAAAAACTGTTCGCTCTACCCGTTTTTTTTCCTATCTTTGTATCCGGAAAACAGGGACGGAATGCGCCTGCTTTCTGAATATATTCATCTGTATAACACAAAAATAAAACAATACCAATATGAACAAAAAAATCATCTTTGTCATCGTTTTTGCCCTTTTAGGTCTATCGATGCAAGCTCAGAAAAACAAAACAGTCACAGCTAACGACAACAACGGCGGCATCAGCAGCGAAATGATGCAGCAAATCAAAAAATCATATGGCGGCACGGCGGCCGACAAAGCCATGCGCAACATCATGGTGAACCAAAGTCCGGCGAAATTGGCCATGAATTACGAGAACGCGACAAAGTTCGACTCGCATTTCTCAAACCGCGTGGTAAGCAAGGCGGTCACCGACCAGAAAAGTAGCGGACGCTGCTGGATGTTCACAGGAATGAACGTTTTGCGCAACAAGGCCATCCGCAAGTACAACCTGCCCGACAATTTCCAGTTCTCGCAGGCATACCTTTTCTTCTACGACCAGCTGGAGAAGAGCAACCTGTTCCTGCAGGCAATTATCGACACCTACAAGAAACCCATGACCGACCAAGAGGTTGAATGGCTTTTCAAGAACCCCATAGGTGATGGCGGACAATTCACCGGCGTCGCCAACCTTATAGAAAAATATGGTCTTGTGCCCAGTGACGTGATGCCCGAGACTTACAACACCAACAACACATCGTCAATCAGCAACCTGCTGTCGCTGAAATTGCGTGAGTTTGGTCTCGAGCTGCGCGATATGGCCGCCCAGAAAGGCATGACTCCCGCTAAACTGGAGAACCGCAAGACCGAAATGCTCGGCACCATATACCGCATGCTGGCTCTGACCATGGGCGAGCCCACGACTGAGTTCACATGGACACAGCGCGACGCCAAGGGCGAGGTGGTTAGCACGGAAAGCTACACTCCCATGTCATTCTATGAGAAATACGCAAAAACCGACTTCTCGAAATACTACATGGTGATGAACGACCCCACCCGCGAATACTATAAGGTTTATGAGATTCAATATGACCGCCATGTTTACGACGGACAAAACTGGAAATATATCAACCTGCCTATGAGCGAGATTGCCCCAATGTGCATAGCCAGCATCAAGGACAGCACCATGATGTACTTCAGCTGCGACGTTGGAAAGTTTCTGGACCGCGACAAAGGCTTTATGGATCCCGCCAACTTTGACTATGGTTCATTGATGGGCACCACCTTCGGTATGGACAAGAAACAGCGTGTCAGCACATTCGCCAGCGGCAGCAGCCACGCAATGACACTCTGCGCCGTAGACCTAGACAAGAACGGCAATCCACTGAAATGGATGGTCGAAAACAGCTGGGGCCCCAACTATGGATACCAGGGCAACCTGATCATGACCAACGACTGGTTTAACGAATACATGTTCCGCGTGGTACTCGAGGAGAAATACATCCCTGCCAACATCCGCACCCTGCTGGACCAGAAACCGATATTGCTCCCCGCTTGGGATCCGATGTTCTCGCCAGAAGAATAATCCTGGTACAGCTTAAAGGTTAAAGACTATTGATTAAATCTTATAACCGACAGAATAAACAACCAGATCGTTTATATTAAAACGATTATTACAGCCTTATCGCAATGTTTAATTGCCGCTTCTCCTTGACAGGCGAAGCGGCAATTAAATTTACATCTACGCTTTCTAGAGTTCGCTGTGTCGCACAAGAATGACGACATGATTGGGTTTCAACTCTTCCAGAGTTTTTCTGAACGCCTCGCGTCCGCTGGCGTCCATCCATGCTGTAGGCTCGTCGAAAGCCAAAACCTGTGATCGCGAATAGAGTTCGCGCGCCAAGGCTATACGCTGCCATTGACCCATGCTCAGTTCCTCACCGCCCTCAAACTGGCGTCCGAGCTGAGTGTCCAGCCCTTTTGTGAGTCGCGACACCACTTTGTCGGCTCCCGATTGGCGCAAAGACTCAGACATGCGCAGGGAATCAGTCTCGCCTCCGATATCACCGAATTCCACATTCTCACGGGCTGTGAAATAGAACTGCACATAGTCCTGAAACATGACGCTGACGTTCCTGCGCAGCTCACTCAAGTCGAACCTCCTCACATCGGTGCCGTTAATCCTGACACACCCTTCCTGCGGGTCGTAAAGGCGCATCAACAGTTTCAGAAGCGTGGTCTTGCCAAATCCGTTCTCACCCTCAATCAAAGTGACCTCGCCATACCGCGCGACGAGCGAGAAACGCGACAAAACAGGCTGATTCATATCGGGATAGGCAAAGGTGATATTGTCGAAAACAACCTCCTCAACCTTTGCGGGGAAAGGCTCGGGTTCTGACGGAGATACTATCGAGGGGCGCAAGTCAAGGAAATCGAATAAATTATTGATAAACAGTTTGTGCTCGTACAAGCCGCTCACACTGCTAACCATCGAGGTCAGATAGCCCTGTCCCCTACGGAACGCCTCGAAGAGCATCACAAAGGTACCTATGGTCAAAGCGCCGTTGGCCACAGGACGTACAAGCACAAGCACCACAACACCCATGGCCGCGGCCTCGACGACAGCGGTGACGCCATCCATAACCGCCAACCGACGCGAGATGCGTTTAAGTTGCGTGACCAACCTGAATCTCGTATCGACATACATTTTCCGGAAGAAACCGGCCAAACCAAGTGTACGCACCTCTTTGGCGTAGATTCTGTTAGTCATCAGCGAGCCATAGTAGCTGCCACGCCGCGACTCCTGTGTGGTCTCGCGCCTGAAACGGTAGATGCTGCGGGATTTATAAAGCCTGACGCAGAAAGTAGGCACTATGGCAAGCACCATGACGACAATAACCTGCCACGATGCCGCCACAAGCATGGCGGTAACGCCAAGCAGGGACACCACCGAGCCGAAAAGCGACACAAGACTCTCCATAATCCTCACCGGACGGAAGGCGGCCTCCTGCTGGGCGCGGTGGAAGGTGTCGTGATAGTTGGGATTGTCATAATACGCCATATCGAGACGCACCGACTGCTCCTGTATCAACTTGTTGATATAGTCCACAAGCTCCTGGGTGAGCACATCGTCGTTAACGACACTGAGAACTCCTATCATTCTGTTCGCCAACGAAATGCCACAGAACAGAAGGACTGAGGAAACAATAGTTTCGGAAACCGTGCTCCATTCTGCGCCTCCTGAAACAGTACCCGACAAAACGTCGACCAACACCTTCAAGACGTAGAGGTTGACCAATGGCAAGAGGCTGTTGAACAATGTGTAGACCAGCTTCAACAAGAACCTCTTGCTGTCACATTTCCATATCAGTTTAAAAGCTTTGAGCATGCTATTTTTTATTCACAACAAGACTTCCGTTTACATAATCGACTATGCTGACCACCTGTCCTGCCTCGATATATCCTATCTGCGCCACTGCGTCGTACGATTTGCCGTCGACCACGATCTTACCCGCCGGTCGCAGTATGGTAGCGGCCGTTCCCTCCTTGCCTATCAACGAGAGCTCGCGTGCGCTGGCCACTGTGTATCCGTCAGATTTCTCCTCGGAGGTATTCAATGCCAATCCGCCGAAGAGGGTGCTCTCGAACAGTTTTTTGCCCAGCCAGATACTCAACGGAAGCGACACAGCGAGGGCGACAAGCACTATCATAAGCCTGTTGCTAATCACCCCTGCAGGCACATCGGAGAAATCAAAACCGATATTGCCCACCATACTGAACACCAGTCCCGCAACCAGGCAGATTATACCCATCACTCCGCAGACGCCAAACCCAGAAAAGACAAATATCTCCAACGCTATCAGCACAATACCGATGATGAAAACAATTATTTCCCAATACGACGCAAGACCCTCGAGGTAGAGAGGCGCAAAATAGAGAGCCGCCGCCGACAAAGCGAGAATAAGCGGGAAACCTATGCCTGGCTGCTGCAGCTCGAAGTATATGCCTCCAATTATAAGCATAATCAGAATACCCGAAACCACCGGGGTAATCAGAAATCCGATAAGTTTGTCAAGGAAGGTGTAACGCTGCTCCTTGATAACATAGTCATTGACGCCGGCATGCTCGAGGAGTTGGGGCACACTCTCAACCTCAGCCTCGCAATAACCATATTCTATCGCCTCTTTGGTGGTAAAGGTCAACACCTTGCCACTGTCGCTGATTCCCGCCACATAGATATCCGGGTCGACCATAGCCTGCGCGATATCGGGTCTGCGACCCTTTGTCTCGGCCGTGGTGCGCATCAACGACCGCATATAGCTTTGGTATTTGTCGGGCTGCACCGCCCCCGTCTGGTCCACCACCGTCGCCGCACCTATCGAAGAGCCGCTATGCATATAGATCGAGTCGCACGCGATAGAAATCAGCGCTCCTGCCGACGCCGCGTTGTTGTCGATATAGGCCCACACAGGAATCGCCGACTGCAGGAAGGCAGTCCTTATCTTGTCAGCGTCGTCAAGAGTTCCGCCGAAAGTGTTGATATGAACAACAATGATATCGGCTTTCAACTCTGCCGCCTCTTCTAGTGCCTTCTCGACACGCATGGTGGCGGGAGGCGCAATTTCCTCGTCAATGGCGAAACGGTACACAATTTTTTTCTCATTCTGGGCCGCGACTGTCAGCGGCAGCAAAAAAGCCAACAACAATATGGCAATCAGTTTTCTCATAGGTTGAAATCTTGTATTTTTTTAACCAATTCGTCAAAAACAAAAGAGTTGGCAGCCACCATCTCACCTCCATCAAGCCAGTTTGCGCCTCCATGAAAATCACCGACTCTACCACCTGCTTTGCCTACAATATAGGCGCCTCCGGCAACATCGTAAGGCTTCAATCCATACTCGTAGAATGCGTCGACACGGCCGCAAGCCGTATAAACCAAGTCGGCGGCAGCCGATCCGAGACGTCGCACACCATGGGTGTTCTCCATTGTCCAGCGCAGAAAACCCATATACTGCTCCATCCGAGAGAAATCGGTATACGGGAAACCTGTAGCGACAAGCGAGTCAAATAGTTTCGTGTTTTGCGACACCTCTATGGCGTTCCCGTTCAAGAAAGCGCCATCTCTGCTGTCACAAGCCTCGAAACACTCGTCGGCCCATATCTCATACACTACACCAACAACCATGGTGGGCCATTTACGCTCATAGCTGAGCTGTCTGTCCTCCAGTCCTATCGACACACATGCGGGGGCAAAACCATGTATATAGTTGGTGGTTCCATCGAGGGGGTCGACAATCCAAACATACCGCTCACGGCCAGTAGACCTGGCGGTTCCCTCCTCGGCGACAAAGCCACTGTCGGGCAACAATTTACGGAGACGCTCAACTATGCGGCGCTCCGACTCCTTGTCAAAACGGGTCACATAGTCATGGATTCCTTTCGACTCGGACGACACGACACCATGCAGTTTGCGACGCTCGTCGACCAGAAACGAACCGACCTCGCGGGTCAGCTCGCACACCTCTTTGCAGATATCTTTATCATTCATAGTTATTCGAAAACGTCAGTAATCCGTTTTTATTGCATCCAAAAACAATAAAAAGGAGACAAATACGTTTATTTTTCCACAATAGGCCGTATGCGCCGCAAAGCAACAAAAGAGCCCTTGAACAGCAACACAAAATCAGAAATGTCAGAAATAAACCTTCGCGCACTGGAGCCCGACGACATCGACGCCATATACCGATGGGAAAACGATCCGGCAGTATGGACATACAGCGCCGCGCACCAACCTTTCTCTCGCCACACGCTCCAACAGTTTATAGACGAAAGCAGCAGTGTCGACATCTATGCCTCGAGACAGATGAGGCTGATGGCCGTTGACAACGAAACCAACGAAACCGTAGGCTGTGTCGACCTCTATGACTTCGATCCTTTCAACGGCCGCGCCGCGATAGGCATTCTCGTCGACCGCCAGAAACGACGTCAAGGTTCGGGGACAGCCATCGTCCAGGCGTTGGAGGAATTCTGCAAACGGCACCTCGGCATGCACCAGCTGTACTGTGATATGGCTGACAACAACACCGCATGCATCCGAATGTTTGAAAGCAGAGGATTTGAGCGCTGCGCCACAATGCGCCAATGGATGAACGGCGAAAACGGATGGAACGACGCCTACAGATACCAGAAAATACTCTAGACATGAAAAAAGGCAAAAAGAAAAAAAACAGCAAATCCCTTCGCAAACAAAATATTATAATGGCTTGCATAGCCTGCATAATACTTGCCGGCGTTGTAACCACACTACTTATTCTGCGCAGCCATAAAACAGCCAACAGCGAGAGCGTCACACTCTACATCCCCACAGGGTCGACCTACCAAAGCGTCGTAGACTCGCTCGACGCCCACGGATGCATCAACAGCCACACGGCCTTTGCCACAATGGCTCGCATACGCCACTACAACGACAACGTCAAGGGCGGATGCTACATAATCAAACCCCACGCCAATTTATGGCTCACTCTCACCAAACTATACTACGGCAACCAAGACCCCATACATGTAACCATCAACAAACACCGCACCAAACAACAGCTGTGCGACTATATAGGCAAACACCTCGAAATGAATGGCGACACGCTGCTGCAGATGCTCAACGACGACACCCTGTGCGCCGCTTACGGACACACACCACAAACCATTATTGGCATGTTCCCTCGCAACACCTACGACATATATTGGAACACATCTCCACGCAAACTACTCGACCGCATGCAACGTGAGTCGGAGAAATTCTGGACTGACAGCCGCAAATCACAGTGCAAAGCTCTAAAGATGACCGAAGACGAAGTCATCACTCTCGCCTCCATTGTCGACGAGGAGACTAATAAAAACGATGAGAAAGCCGATATAGCCAGTGTTTACCTCAACCGACTACATAAAGGCATGCCGCTGCAGGCCGACCCAACGCTGAAATACGCTGTGGGCGACTTCACCCTGCGACGTCTTCTAAACATCCACATGATGACCGACAGCCCCTACAACACCTATCGAAACATTGGACTACCACCGGGTCCAATATGCATTCCCGGCGCATCATCGATCGACGCGGTGCTGCAAAACAAACAAACCGACTACCTCTATTTCTGTGCAAAGGCCGACTTCTCGGGTTATCACTCCTTCGCCACCAACCTGGCCCAGCACAACGCCAACGCCAACGCTTTCCACGCAGAACTAAACAGACGCAAAATTTACAAATAGCCCTCCTCCACAGCTCATTTTTCTCAAGGGCATTTATTATTATTCCATTAATTACTTTTCACAATTACAGAACCTTACTCAAAACAATCAAAATTAAATTTGCCAATATCGGAAAAGTTAGTACTTTTGCAATCGGGTAAGTCTTATACGGTCAGCTCCCATTGAATCCCCCAGGGTAGGAATACAGCAAGGGTGTTTGGTTGTAGCGACGCGATATAAACAGCTTACCCTTTTTTAGTTTCAACACTGGCGGCAATGCAACTATCGATAATCATAGTCAACTACAATGTCAAGTACTTCCTTGAGCAGTGCTTGCAGTCGGTATATGCCGCCACCGAAGGCATAGACGCCGAAGTGTGGGTGGTTGACAACAACTCGACAGACGGCTCGGTGCAGATGCTCAGGGACAAGTTCCCAAACGTGAAACTGATTGCCAACAGCGACAACCCCGGATTCGCAACCGCCAACAACCAAGCCATCAGGGAAATATTGAGCGGAGAACGGGGTTCGGGAAGCGGTTATATATTGCTGCTCAATCCCGATACTTTGGTGCAGAAAGACACTTTCCTGACCTGTCTTGAGTTTTTTGAGAGCCATCCCGACTGCGGAGGTCTGTCGGTCAAGATGATCAACGGCGAAGGACATTTCCTCAAAGAGAGCAAACGCGGCTTCCCCTCCCCCGCCACATCTTTCTACAAAATATCGGGACTCATCAACCTCTTTCCACGCAACCGCAAAGTGGGAGCCTACTATATGGGACATCTTGACGACAACACAATCAACGAGGTGGACGTCCTGCCCGGAGCGTTCCTCATGATAAGCCGCAAAGCCATTGAGAAAACAGGTCTCCTCGACGAAAGCTACTTTATGTACGGCGAGGACATCGACTTCTCGTGGAGCATCAAGCTGGCGGGATTCAAAAACTACTACCTGCCCACCACTCGCATATTGCATTACAAGGGCGAGAGCACCCGCAAATCCTCAATGAACTACGTCTACACCTTCTACAACGCGATGGCCATCTTTGCGAAAAAATACTTTACCAAAGGCGGTGCAAAAGCTTACGCTTTCCTCTTCCAACTGGCCATTTGGCTGCGGGCCTCGATAGACTTTCTTAAACGTATTGTCAGCCGCCTGGCTGTACCTGTGCTCGACTTCGGCGTGTCGTTTGCCGGTTTTATAGCAATCAAACAGATTTGGGCCACCTACTGGGCTGAGAACGTGAACTATTATCCCGGTTTCTACACATGGACCATACTGCCTCTCTACGTTCTCATCCTCTTGCTTGCGTCGTGGCTTGCCGGCGGTTACGACAAACCTGTCAGAATAGGCCGCATAGTACAAGGCATGGGCATCGGAGCCCTGTGCCTGCTGGTGTTTTATTCAATGCTGGGCGAGGAATTGCGTTTCTCGCGCGCCATAGTGCTGTTTGGCTCCATTTGGAGTATCACCGCGGCCATGGGCATTCGCGGCATACTCAACCTGCTGAATGTCGACGGCTACCGCATCACTCCCGACCGGAAAAAACGCTACCTGGTGATAGGTTCAAGCGAGGAGACCGGCCGGCTGGAACAACTGTTCGACTCGCTCGGCATAGAACACAACGGATTATTTGTGGAGCAAGACCCCAACAACCCTAAACTAAAAGAGGATTTACCCAATGTTGACGAGATAATCTTCTGCTCGCGCGACATACCGGTCAACTCCATCTTAGACATTATGGAACATCTTGCCGGCAACAAAGCGGCGTTCCGCATACTGCCTGACAAGATGGACGTGCTTATCGGCAGCAACTACACCAACAGCCCGGAAGAGCTCTACACCCCCGACTTCACCAAAATAAGCAACATCACCAACCGACGCAGCAAGCGGCTTTTCGATATAGTCAGCGCATTGTTTCTTATTGTGCTTTCGCCACTACTCTTCTGGTTCCAGAAACGCAAACGACGCTTTTATGCCGACTGTTTCTCTGTTCTTTTCGGAAAAAAGAGTTGGATTGGGTATTCTCACAACGGAGAGCGGAGAGCGGAAAGCGGGGAGCCTCTGCCGGCTATACGCAAAGGCGTGTTCCGAACCCGCGACCGTATGCCACGTGTAAAAAATCCAGATTGTGAACGACTCGATATCGACTACGCAACTAACTACCACATCGGCACAGACATAACAATCCTGTTTATCAATATCCTGAAGATTTAGCAAAAAACGCCCTATCAACATATCACCCTATCTCCATATCACCCTATGACTATTCCCGAAACAATAAAAGACCTTGAGCAGCGCAAAGAGGCACTGCGTAAATTCCTCGATATCGACAACCTCACAGCCACCATAGCCGAGGAGGAGAAGAAAACCGAAGCCGCCGACTTTTGGAACGACCCTAAGGAGGCGAAAAAGGTGATGCTCGAAATCAAAAGCAAAAAAACATGGACCACGGCCTTCAAGGCCGTCAGCGACAGTTGCGACGACATGACTGTCATGAACGAGTTTTTCGAGGCTGGCGACGCCACCGAGGAGGAGATGATGAAACAAATCGACACCACCTCAAAACTCGTCGAGGAACTGGAATTCAAGAACATGCTGCGCAACGACAGCGACAGGCTCGACGCAGTGCTCAGCATCAACGCCGGCGCCGGCGGCGTCGAGGCACAGGACTGGGCCGAGATGCTTATGCGCATGTACATCCGATACGCCGAGCGTACAGGTTACAAGGTAGCCATCAGCAACTCGCTCGACGGCGACGGCGCGGGCATCAAGAGCGTCACCATGCAGATTGAGGGTGATTTTGCATATGGATACCTCAAAAGCGAGACAGGTGTGCACCGCCTGGTCCGTGTCAGTCCTTTCAACGCGCAGGGCAAACGCATGACCTCCTTCGCCTCAGTCAGCGTCACCCCGTTGGTTGATGACTCCATCGAAGTCGTTGTAGACCAGTCGAGGCTCAGCTGGGACACCTTCCGCAGCGGCGGCGCCGGCGGACAGAACGTCAACAAGGTCGAGTCCGGCGTGCGCCTTCGCTATCAATACAAAGACCCCTACACCGGCGAGGAGGAGGAAATACTGATAGAGAACACCGAGACACGCGACCAACCGAAAAACAAGGAGAACGCCTTGCGACTGCTGCGCTCGCAGCTCTACGACCGCGAGATGAAACACCGCATGGAAGAGCAGGCCAAAATCAAAGCCTCACAGAAAAAAATTGAGTGGGGCAGCCAGATACGCAGCTATGTGATGGACGACCGCCGTGTCAAGGACCACCGCACAGGTTATCAGACTGGCGATGTCACTGGCGTTATGGACGGCAAGATAGACGAGTTCATCAAAGCTTATCTGATGCAATTCGGAGCTGAGGGCTAATCAATCCAATACACTCCTAAAAATAATACGGCGGCGAGGTTGTCTCGCCGCCGTATTTGTGCAAAAATTCATTTTCACTTATTTCTCTTTCGGAGCAACGCATTTGTAGAAGAGACCTGCCACTGCGGCGCCTACCAGCGGAGCCACAATGAAGAGCCAGAGCTGACCGCAGGCGCTCCAACCGTCGGCATTGCTGAACAAGGCCTGGCTGATGCTACGTGCGGGGTTGACACTGGTGTTGGTCAGCGGTATGCTGACAAGATGTATCAGAACAAGGGTAAGACCAATAGCGAGACCGGCGGCCTTGGTGTTGCTGCGCTCGTCGGTGGCTCCGAGGATAACCATCAGGAACACGAAGGTAAGAACAGCCTCAACCAGGAAAGCGCCCCCACAACTCACACTCAGATAGTCGGCGTTGCCAGTGGCGGCGGCGAAGTCGGTACCAAATCCGTTGGCGGCGAACACTCCCGTCTGACCCATTCCCGCGGCGTTCCAGATGCACAGCAGCACAGCGCCGGCGATAATGGCTCCCACAATTTGGGCAACCCAGTAAAGCAGCATTTCCTTAAAACTCATACGCCCATTAACCCATACGCCGAAAGAGACGGCAGGATTGAGATGGGCGCCGCTAACATGGCCAATGCCATAAGCCATAGCGATAACAGTGAGGCCGAAGGCGATAGCCACACCAAGAAATCCAACATGTCCGAACAGCGCGGTACCGCAACCGCCCAGCACAAGCACGAACGTTCCAAGACATTCGGCAAGCATTTTGTTAGTGATCTTCATAGACATTATGTTTTAAAGTTAACACCATTTTAACGAAATATTAACATAATTATTGTTTGGTGCATTCGTTTTTTTTCAGATGGCTCATCCTTCGTGCGGCTCCCATTATCTCACCACCAGTTTCTTGAAGGCGGTGCCTTTCGTGGTCTGTATGCGGACCATGTAGGTGCCCGCCGGCAGCGACGATATGTCGACGGTAGTGGCCATGTCGCCGGCCTCCTGTCGCAGCGTGGACTTGCCTGAGAGAGTGATTATTTCGATTTGAGTTATGGGGCAAGTGGACGCTATGGTGATTTGTTCTGCTGCCGGGTTGGGCGTCACACGTACAAGGTCGTCGGCAGGTGTCTCGCTGATGTTGTTTGATCTTTGGAAGAGAGCCACGAAGACGGTGTCCTGAGTGATGGTGAAGGTTCGAGGGTTGTTGGTGTCGTTGTCGCTCCATTTGAGGAAAGCGTAAGAGGAGCTTGTCGGAGATGCGGAGATGGTGACCTGCGAGTTGGCGAGATAGTCGCCCTCTCCCTCAACGGTTCCCCAGTCGGGCATGCCTGAGTGGAGTTCGACGTGGTAGTGCCAGTTCTCGGTGAAGAAGGCGGTGAACGAGGTGTCCTGCGTGAGCGTGAGGGTACGCGGGTTGAGAGTGTTGCCGTCGTTCCAGTGTGAGAAAGCGTAGGCGTCGATTGTCGGTGTTGCCGATATTGAGACAATGGAGTTGGTTGGGTAGTCACCCCCGCCATGCACGGTTCCCATTCCCGGATTGTCGGATTCCAGACTCAGATGGTAGAGTCCACCTTCGGCGAAAAAAGCCGTGAAAGCGGTGTCCTGTGACAGTTGAACATGGCGAGGGTTCTGTGTGTTGCCGTCGTTCCATTGCCAGAATACGAATCCCGGGTTTGGTATAGCCAGGCACTCGGCGGTGTCGTTCTCGTCGTAATAGCCTGAGCCCATGACGCTTCCCATGGGCAGGCTGTCGCTGTACAATTTCAACTCGTAGTGGTCGACTATGGCGAAGAATAATCCGTACGGGTCGTCAGGGAACTGGAATGTACTTTGGCACCATACGTCGTTGCCGCTGATTTGTGGATATCCAATAGAAGAAAGGTTGGAGTGACCAAAATACGCCATTGTATGGTGGTGCCCCAGAGGATGGCAGTAGTTATTACTGCCACCGCGGCTGCACAGCCATTGGGCGCGCGGTGCTATTGCCGCATAGTCGAACGGACGATAGGTATAGTACGAATAGTCTGTTTCGTTAATGATGATGTTGTCACTAGATCCAAAAATATAGAAATCGGAGTCCACCTGGATTGGTTTTTCAAAATAGGCCTCATAGACATAGACACACAGGTCAGGTATTCCGGGATAGGCCTGTGGGATAGCCATTATCTTTGGCTGGATGGTGTCGAACCTTATGGAGTCCAGAATCCTCATTCTGAAATTTCGCACATACGGAGGTGGAGTTATAGTGTCTTCATAGTCAATTCTTTTGAGAAGGTATAGGTATTGCGGGCCGATGTCGTTGCTGAGATATGGCCCGTATGGGTAGGTTTGCTGTCTTATTAGCGCGGCCAGACCCCGTACAAGAATGGGATGGTCGGTATACTCATATTTCGCTGTGCCGTTATGGTTGTCTGCGGCTACATAATATTCATAGAAGCATGAGTCGATGATTCCGCCGTTGCTGTAGGCGGGACACTGGTCGTACCATTCCGTGTAGTGGTATCCACGGTAGCGCCCCGGAATAGTATCCGACAGTTGGGCGAAAGACTGGAATGAAAGCATTGTCGCCAATGCCGCGATTATCTGTTTTTTCATGGCTGTTCGTCTTTGTATTCTTTAATGCAAATGGTCTCCCTGTCCACTTGAAAGGGGGTGAAACCTATTTTTTTAACTTCAAAATTAATAGGATTGTCAGCATACCGTTCCTGAATTTTAAAATCATGGTGCTGGTTTTGAATGCTGATATTAGCCTTCGCGCTATAGTTGGTCGAAAGGGACTGGCAATGCTCTATTTCGTCGTCGGGAGCGCCAATCTTTTGGTGTGACAAATATGGGGGCTGATTCGTTGTGCAGTTTGTCCCTGACCACGACAGCAGGTCGTAACCCAAGTCGCAATAACAGAATGAGTTCTGGCTGATGTAATTTGTGAAAAAATGTTTTGTGGGGTGAGCGCCAGATCCTGAAGTGTCCCAATAAGTGGCGCCTGTGTAATAAACGCAGCGGTAACCGATGCTGAACAGATATGCAGACGCATCATTGTTGGGCAGGTATGTTAGCTCGTATAAATCGAACGCGTTGTTGTCGAAGAAACCA
>JAEEGL010027474.1_pt1 | contig 30968 bp, 21 predicted proteins | sample 9134231 | NCBI WGS metagenome assembly JAEEGL01 (sample SAMN16246548, study PRJNA631951) | gut metagenome | biome: gut microbiome; feature: rumen; material: fiber-attached | host: Bos | place: Iran: Karaj | collected 2018-10
AACCACGGCAAGGTTCACTGTTCTACGGCATTAAGCGACAACCTTGACAGTGATGCCGACTTTGCATCATGGCTCAAACAGCAGGTGAAAAAACTGAAAAACAAAGAGATGCGCGCCTGGTGGGACAACCGCTTGAAATAGTTGATGCACCTGTACAAGATAGTAAGAGACTGCTCAACACAGGGCAGTCTCTTATTTTATATTTTAAAATAATTAGAATACCTTGTAATCAATTCAAGAATTATATCTATATTTGCTAGTTAAAAGCGATAATAGACGATTACAATGGAATTCAGAACCGCCATAAGGACTCCCGAGAATTTGGGCATCATGCACCACAGCGATGTGATGACCATGCTGGGCTCGTGCTTTACCGAGAACATTGGCGCCAAGTTGCGCGGGGCAATGATGAATATGGAAATCAACCCCTTCGGCACCATCTATAACCCGCTGAGCATGGCCAGTTGCGTGCAGCGGCTTGTGGATGCCGTCCCTGAGCGGGGCATGGACCTGTTTCAGGGAGGTGGCGTGTGGAACAGCTTCAATTTTCACTCACGCTACTCGTTGCCCGACAAGTCCGCCACGCTCGAACGCATGAACGAGCGCATCATGCAGGGGCACGACCACTTGCAGCGCAGCAACACGCTCGTCGTGACGCTGGGCACTGCCATCGTTTACCGGCTTGCTGCCACAGGCGAGGTGGTGAACAACTGCCACAAGGTGCCTCAACACAAGTTCACCCGCGAGATGGCAAGCGTAGATGAGGTAACCGACGCTCTCAAGGGCATGGTTGAGCAACTGCACGCATTCAACCCAGGCCTGTACATCCTGTTCACGGTGAGCCCCATCCGTCACATTGCCGACGGGCTGGAACTGAACTCGCTGAGCAAAGCGGTGCTGCGTGTGGCAATCGACAAGGTGATGAAGCAGTATCCCGATTTCACGGGTTACTTCCCCTCGTTCGAAATCATGATGGATGACTTGCGCGACTACCGCTTCTACTCAACCGACATGGTGCACCCTTCGGAGGTGGCAGTAGAATACATTTGGCAGGCGTTTCGCGCCACCTACTTCGACGACCCGTCGATTCAGGCCATTGCGCGTTGCGAGCGCGTGATGAAACGCTTGCAGCACCGGCCCATGAGCGGCAACCGCGATGTGGTGTCGCGCTTCCACGACGACACGGTGGCGGTGGTGCGCAACCTGGTAAACGAGTATCCCTATATCGCTGAAGTGAAAGAAATTAAGAATATGCTCTCAGACTCATGAAATACTCAATCAAAGAAATAGCCCAGATACTGGACATAGCGCCAGGACGCCTCGCCAACAAGAAGGCAATGGTGAGTTATTTACTCACCGATTCGCGTTCGCTGGGCGAGCCGCGCGAAACCCTCTTTTTTGCCCTTCGCACTCAAAACAACGATGGTCACCGCTATGTACTTCCGCTCTATGCACAGGGCGTGCGCAACTTCGTGGTGGAGAGCGAAGAGGGACTGGGACACCTGCGCGATGCCAATCTGCTGGTTGTTCCCAACACGCTCGAGGCGTTGCAAAACATTGCCATGTATCATCGCCGCCGTTTCAGGATACCGGTGATTGGCATGACAGGCAGCCGCGGCAAGACCACGGTGAAAGAGTGGCTCTATGAACTGCTCAAGGACGATTACCATGTGATGCGTTCACCACGCAGCTACAACTCGCAGATAGGCGTGCCACTCTCGCTGTGGGACATCGACGAGAGCACCACGCTTGCCATTATCGAGGCAGGCATCTCTACCACAGGCGAGATGGCCAACCTGCAGGCGATGATACGCCCCACGATTGGCGTGATCACCAACATTGGCAGCGAGCACAATGAGGGATTCTCGTCGATGCGTCAAAAGGCGCAGGAGAAGGCGAAAATCCTGTATAATTGCGATTGTATCGTGTATTGTGCCGACGATCCGCTGGTGACGCAGGCCATCAAGCCGCTGCTCGATGTGGAGGTGGCGCAAGAGGTGGCATGGTCGCAGCACACTCCCTCGCACGAACTCTATGTGAGCAACATCACCCGCCATGACGAGAAGAGTCTGATTGACTATACCTACAACGGCGAGCACCATAGCATCGAGGTGTCGTTTACTGGTTATCGCGACCTTGAGAATGTGATTACCTGCCTGGCCATTCTGCTCTATTTGAAGGTAGATCCCGAGGTCATCAGTGAACGCATGGCACGGCTCACCCCGGTAGGCACTCGCATCAATGTGATTGAGGGCATCAACAACTGCACCGTGATAGCCGACGGCTATCCCAGCGACTACAACTCGCTCACGCCCGCCATCGACTTCATGGCGCGCCGGTCGGTGCACCAGACCCGCACGGTGATATTGAGCGACCTGACGCAAGAGTCGTTCAGCGCAGAGGAACTCTACATCAGGGTGAGCGAGTGGTTGCGCAGCAAGCACATCGACCGCTTCATAGGCGTGGGCAGCCAGATGATGGCCTTTAGCCGCTACTTTACAGGCATGGAAACGCGCTTCTTCGAGTCGACCGACGATTTCCTCGACCACATGTCGCAAGGCGATTTTGAGGATGAGACCATCTTGGTGAAAGGGTCGCCCATGTTCCATTTCGAGCAGATACTCGACATGCTCGAGGCCAAGCAGCACATGACTGTGGAGGAGGTGGACCTGAGCGCACTGGCGCACAACTTCAAGTTCTTCAAGTCGCTCATCAAACCCACAACCAAGACGGTAGGCATGGTGAAGGCGTCGGGCTATGGCACGGGCTCCTACGAAATTGCTAAAACGCTGCAAGACCGCGGTGCCGACTATCTGGCAGTAGCAGTGCAGGACGAGGGCGTTGACCTGCGCAAGGCGGGCATCACGATGCCCATCATTGTGCTTAACCCGTCGGTGGTGAACTACAAGTCGATGTTCACCTTCAGGCTGGAACCTGAGGTTTACGGACTTGAGGAGTGCCGCGAACTCATCAAGGAGGGCGCGAAATATGGCGCCAAGAATCACCCTGTGCACATCAAGATCGACAGCGGCATGCATCGCCTGGGTTTCAGGAAGGAGCAACTGCCCGAACTCATTGAGTTGCTGCAGGGGCAGACGGTGATTCGGCCTGCCTCGGTGTTCACGCACCTGTGTGTGGCCGATGAACCCAGCGAGGACGAATACACGCATGCACAGAACCGCTACTATGTTGAGTGTGCCGATATATTGCAGACTGCGTTCGACTACAAGATTTTGCGGCATGTGCTCAACACGAGCGGCATTGTGCGCTTCCCCGAGTACCAGTACGACATGGTGCGCATTGGCATCGGACTCTATGGCGTGAAGACAGTGTTCGACGGACGCGAAGACGCGCTGCAGCCGGTGGCCACGCTGCGTTCGGTGGTGATAGCCATCAGAGATTTGCCCGCAGGCGCTACCGTGGGTTATGGCCGACGGGGCGTGCTCACACGCGACTCCCGCATTGCCACGCTCACCATAGGCTATGCCGACGGTCTCGACCGCCATTGCGGCAACGGCAACATCAGCGTGTGGCTTAACGGTCACCTGTGCCCCACGGTGGGCACGGTGTGCATGGATGCGGTGATGATAGATGTGACCGATGTGCCGTGTGCTTTGGGCGACCGTGTCGAAATCTTCGGGCATCATGTTCCTATCGAGAGGATGAGCGAGGCTCGCGGCACCATTCCCTATGAAGTGCTCACCAGCATCTCGCCTCGTGTGAAAAGGGTGTATTACAGAGAATAATGACAAAACTATGTATAAAAAACTTTTAACAATATCGATTCTTGCAGCGGTGACGATGGCGCGTGCCGATGTGTTCTATAGCGGAGGGCTCTGCTATCAGACGCTCGACGATGCTCTGGTGCCGCAGGTCGAGGTAGCGCCCGTGTGGGGAATGGATGTTCCCGACTATGAAGGTGTCTACATCATTCCCGAACGGGTTTACTATGAGGGCGACAACTACGAGGTGGTGGCAATAGGCGACAGTGCCTTTTGGCTGAGTCATGCCACCCGCATCCAGTTGCCCAACACGGTGAGGCGCATCGGCGTGGCGGCTTTTGCCCTCGACGAGGAACTCACCGACATCACCTTGCCCCTGCATCTCACCGAACTGGCGCCCTATGCGCTGGCCGGAACCTCGGTGGTCGATGTTGTGTTGCCCGAGGGCGTGGAACGCGTGGGCGAGAATGCCTTTGACTGGTGTGTTCAGCTGCACACGGTGATATTGCCCTCGACCATGAAGGAAATCGACGCCAGCGCCTTTGACGGTTGCTTCAACCTCTACGAGGTGTATTGTGCTGCCGCCGAACCTCCCGTGGTTACAGGCGATGTGAGCATGACTGGCATCTGGAATGTGGACCTGGTGGTGCCCGATGCCGATGCCCGCGACCTCTATGAGGCCGACGAAGCGTGGGGCGACCCCGATGCCTTTGCGGTGTATCTCAACGAGGATATATCGGTACCTATGTTGCTCGAGAGTGAAGACTTTGCCGACTCGTGGCTGCGCGTGGGACTGGGCAACCATGTGGCCTACAAGATTTATGACGGTTTTGGCGACCTGATGGCCGTCACTGCCGCCAGCGACTACTATTTCGACAAACCGCGGTATCGCGAGCAATATGAGATAGTGCCCACTGTGCTCATGGGCTATGACGACGCTCCGGTTGAATACACGGCCCTGGCGCCGCAGGCAACCCCAGTCGAGGACATGACGCAGCAGTGGACCGACCCCATGGTGTATGCCTACAATGGGGTGATTTATATCAAAGGCGACAACTACGGCACTTGGACCGAGGTGTACGACATCTATGGCATGCTCTACTACCAGCGACCCACTGTGAAAGGCGAGATTCCCGACTTGCCGCGTAACCGTGTCTATATTGTGCGAGTGGGTAACTATGTGAAAAAGGTGTTCTTATGATAACCGTTGATGACGAGAAATATATGCGTCAGGCACTCGACGAGGCCCACAAGGCGCTCGAGCGCGACGAGGTGCCCATTGGTGCCGTGATTGTGAGTCATGGGCGCATCATAGCACGCGGCCACAACCTGACGCAGACGCTCACCGATGTCACGGCGCATGCCGAGATGCAGGCTATCACGGCGGCGGCATCCTATCTGGGCGGCAAGTATCTGCCCGACTGCACGCTCTATGTCACGGTAGAGCCCTGCCTCATGTGCGCCGGTGCGCTGGGCTGGAGCCAGATAGCGCGTGTGGTGTATGGCTGCGACGATCCCAAACGGGGCTATCACATCTACTGCGACAAGCCCTTCCACAAGAAGACGGTGGTCGAGGGTGGTGTGCTGGCCGAGGAATGTGGCTCGCTCATGACCGAGTTTTTTAAAAGCAAACGATAAAACAAAGAAATGATGAAATATAAAATGAAAGACTACTTGAAACTATTGGTGCTGTGCATGACCTTGTTGTGTGCAGGCGCATGGAGCGCTCAGGCGCAGGACGATGTGCTCACATTGGTTGCCGAAGAGACCACACAAGCCGATACCGTGAAGGTGATGAGCGCCAAGATGGGCCGCAACATCAAGAATGTGGTGATTGTGCCCGAACAATATCTTGTGGGCGACCAAGACAGGCGTTACCCCGTGCTTTACCTGCTGCATGGCGCCGACGGTTGCTATAGCGACTGGTCGAAAAAGACCAACCTGGATGCCCTTGCCACCAAGCACGGCATGATAATCGTGTGCCCCGATGGTCAGGACAGCTGGTACTTCGACTCGCCCGTCGACCCCAAGATGCAGTTCGAGACCTATGTTTCCAAGGAACTGGTGGCCTACATCGACGAGCACTACCGCACCTACGATTCGCCCCACATGCGCGCCATCACTGGCCTGAGCATGGGCGGACACGGTGGACTGTGGCTGGGTTTCCGTCACCCCGATGTGTTCGGCTCCTGCGGCAGCATGAGTGGCGGCGTCGACATCACCAAGTTTCCTAATCGCTGGAAACTCGACAAGCGACTGGGCAAGTACGAGACCAACAAGAAGCGCTGGGCCGACCACGCTGTCATCAACCTGGTGCCCACGCTCAAGGCAGGTCAGAACATCATCATCGACGATGGTTACAGCGACTTTTTCTATCAGGTGAATCTCGACCTGCATCAGGCCCTGCTCGCTCACAAGATTCCGCACGATTTCATCATCAGGCCGGGCAAGCACTCATGGAACTATTGGGTGAACTCGCTCGACTACCAGCTGGTGTTCTTTGAAAAGGCATTTCAGAAAGGCTATAAAAACATGAAACCATGAAACAAGGGTGGTTCATATCAATGACGCTCGTGGCGTTGCTCGTGGCAGGATGCCGCAAGCAAGCGGGCAGCGATACTCCAGCAAGCGTTTCGCCCTCGGTGAGCGCATCACAGCAGGCTGAAACTGTCAATAACGACAGCCTTGTGCAGGTAACCGAGCAGCAAGACACCGTCAAGGTGCCAAGTGCCAAGATGGGGCGCGCTATCACCAACATGGTGTTTGTGCCCGAACAGTACCTGAAGGGTGGGGCAGAGCGCTATCCGGTGCTTTACCTGCTTCATGGCGCCGATGACAACTATATGGCATGGTCCAATCATGTCGACCTGAAACAGAAAGCCACGCAGCATGGCATCATCATCGTGTGCCCCGACGGGCAGGACAGCTGGTACTTCGACTCACCCATCGACCCCAAGATGCAGTTTGAGACCTATGTGTCGAAAGAACTGGTCGACTATATGGACATTCACTATCGCACCATAGCCAAGGCTGACAAACGCGCCATCACAGGCTTGAGCATGGGCGGCCACGGGGCACTGTGGCTGGCATGGCGTCATCCCGATGTGTTCAAGCATTGCGGCAGCATGAGCGGCGGTGTTGACATTACCAAGTTCCCCGACCGCTGGAACATCGACAAGCGGCTGGGCAAGTATGCCTCGGCGAAGGGCGTTTGGGCCACTCATTCGGTAGCGAGCCTGGTGCCGGCACTCAAGGCTGGGCAGAACATCATCATCGATTGCGGCGACCGCGACTTCTTCTTTGAAGTGAACATGGCACTGCACCAGGCACTCGAAGCCAAGGGCATTGCCCACGATTTCACCATCCGTGCCGGACAACACAGCTGGCAGTACTGGGTGGAGTCGCTCGACAAGCATCTCAAGTTCTTCGATCAGGCGCTTTCGGGTAAGCTGGTGAAGTGCAACACCAGCATCGTTACGCGCGACAAGGCGGCCAAGACCCCCGAGGTCAAGAAAACCGAGACCCAAAAAGATGCGCCCAAACCCGAGGTGAAAAAGCCCGAAAAGCAACAGGAACCAGTGCCAACAGTTGCTCCGCAACCTGCTGAGAAAGATGCGGCCTAATTAAGTTGAAACCAATATAAATACAAATAGCAATGAAAGACCATAGACCTAAAATCCTCATCATTTACACCGGTGGCACCATTGGCATGATCGAGAATCCCGAGACCAATGCGCTGCAGCCCTTCGATTTCTCGCACCTGATGGAGAATGTGCCCCGTGTGAAAAAACTGGAGTATGACATCGACAACATACAGTTCGACCCGCCCATCGACAGTTCGAACATGAATCCGCAGCACTGGGCCGACATCGCCAAGGCCATCGAAGACAACTATGATGACTACGACGGTTTTGTGGTGCTGCATGGCACCGATACCATGGCGTTCACTGCATCGGCACTCAGTTTCATGCTCGAGAATCTGAGTAAGCCGGTCATCATCACCGGTTCGCAGCTGCCCATTGGCGAGGTGCGCACCGATGGCGATGAGAATCTCATCACCGCCCTGCAGGTGGCTGCCGAGATCGACAAGCGAACCGGCGAGGCTATGGTGCAGGAGGTGGCCATTCTCTTTGAGAATCACCTGTGGCGTGGCAACCGCAGCACCAAGATGAGCGCCAACAATTTCAACGCTTTCATGAGCAACAATTATCCCGAGCTGGCGCGCATTGGCCTCGACATCAAGTATTTCAAGGAGATGCTCTATCGCTTGCCATCGAAACGGCCGCTCAAGGTGCGCTACAACATGGACCCCAATGTGATGTTCCTGGAATTGCACCCTGGCATCACCCCGTCAACGCTCAAATACCTGCTCAACACGCCCGACATCAAGGGCATAGTGCTCAAGACCTATGGCGCGGGCAACAGCCCCAGCGAGCCGTGGTTCACCTCGCTCATTCGTGAGGCAACCGACCGCGGCGTGGTCATCGTGAATGTCACGCAGTGCCCCAACGGCGGCGTGCACGACGAACTCTATGAGACTGGCAACTGCCTGGCGAATGCTGGCGTGGTGAGTGGCCACGACATGACCAGCGAGGCGGCCATCACCAAGCTGATGTATCTGTTTGGTCTTGGTCTGTCGCCTGCGGGTGTGAAGCGCTACTTCAACAGTGACTTGTGTGGCGAAGTCTCGTTGTAATCCCGTGCCGCTCAGTGTTGAACACCAAACTGGAGAGATAAAAATTTATACATATATGTTTTTCTTAAAAATTACAGTCTATAATGAAAAAATTTACTGTTTTAATCGCAGCTGCGGCTCTCTTGATGATAAGCAGCGCAGCCAGTGCTCAAGATCAGGGCATCTATTATCACAACGAGCCCGGTAAGATGGCGACTCAAAAGGTCAAGAAGAATGCTAACCCACGGAGCACTTCGTGGTGGAATTATCCGCCCGACAACCAGTATGTGAACCTCACTCAAACCAATCTGCCCATCGTGTGGATTGAGGTGAATGGACAAGAGATTGATCGCGAAAACCGTATCACCGCCCGCATGAAGATCATCGACAATGGCGAGGGCCAGCTCAACTATGCCGACACTGTGGCACATCCCGGCCAGACCATTGACTACGAGGGCTACATTGCCTTGCGTTATCGCGGCAACTCGTCGTTTACCATGAGCGACAAGAAACCCTACTCGTTCCGCCCGCTTGACAAACCCCTCGAGGAAGGCGGCAAGAAGGTGAAAGTGAAAATCATGGGCATGGCCAAGGACAACGACTGGGCCTTGCTGGCACCCTACAGCGACAAGAGCATGATGCGCGACCTGCTCGCCTTCGAACTGTCGCGGCGTTGGATGGGCTTTACGCCTCACGGCAAGTATTGCGAAGTGTTTCTCGATGGCACCTACTATGGTGTGTACATCATGATCGAGACGGTGAGCAAGGGCAAGAACCGTCTGAATCTGGAAGACCCTGGTGTTCAAGGCGACTCGCTCACTGGCGGTTATCTGGTAGAGGTGGACCGCAACGACGAGGTGACCTATGTGTCGAAGTATCACCCCGTGAGCAACACTGGCTATTCCTATAACAACCGTTATATTTACTACCAGTACAAGTCGCCCGACTATGAGGAGATGACCGAGGAGCAGCTCAACTATATCCACGGCCGTATCGATCAGATGGAAGGCGCGCTCAATGCCAGCAACTTCACCGATCCCGAACAAGGCTATCGCCAGTATCTCGACGAACTCTCGTTTGTCGATTACCAGCTGGCTCAGGAGTTTGCGCACAATGTCGATGGCTATCGCTTGAGCACCAAGATGTATAAGTGGAACGACAGCGTTGACCCGCGCTTCAGACTGGTGCTGTGGGACTTCAACCTGGGCTACGGCAACTCTGACTACTACAACGGCTGGTATACCAACACTTGGGTTTGGCAAAACAACAATGTGCTCTATAATAGCGGTGACACTCAGTTGATTCCTTTCTGGTGGTATAAGCTCAACCAAGATCCCTATTACACCAACTTGCTCAAGTCGCGTTGGGCACAGTATCGCCGCACCAACTTCCGCGAAGACCGCCTGATAGCTACCATCGACTCGATGGCTACTACGCTCACGGCACAGGGCGCCGAGTCACGCAACAGCCAGGCATGGCCTCGCTGGGGACAGTATGTGTGGCCTAACCAGTATGTTGCCCAGAACTACAACGACGAGGTGAGCCACCTCAAGTCATGGATTCATAACCGCCTTACATGGATGGATCAGCAACTGGGATTTGATCCCACGGCTGTGCTCAGGGGTGATGTGAACGAAGATGGCGAGGTGGATGTGCGCGACATCACTGCCCTTATCGACATCATCATGAATTCGGGCACAAGTGCCGCTGCCGATGTGAGCGAAGACGGCGAAATCGATGTGCGTGACATCACCGCCCTTATCGACATCATCATGAACAGCTGATAAGGTTTAGGGTTGAGAGTTTAGAGTTTAGAGTTTAGAGTTTAGGGTTTAGAGCCCCTAGCCCCCTAGCCCCCTGAAGGGGGGTTGGTTGTCTTTCTGGCCACTCTATATAGACTAAATGTGCTAGAATGGCAAGATAGGCTAGAAATCTGTCAACAGACAACCGAAACTCATAACTGTCAACTGATAACTGATAACTGAAAGGGACTGCTCCATGTGCTGGGCAGTTCCTTTTTTAACATGAATTGCCATGAATCAATTACGAATTGGCCATGAATGATTATAAATCTTGCCGAGTGAGGTGAAAAAACGGGATAAAATACCTTATTTTTCAATATAATATCGTATATTTGCAGTAATTCCAGTTTTTTCGGTTTTTTGCCATGCTGGAAAGGACATTATTTAATTGAAAGTGCTTTTTGATTGCCTTCATCCTGACATAAATTCTTACTTTAATAATAATTATCTAAAACTACACCAAAATGAAAAAAATTTTATTAAGCATGGCATTAGTCCTTTTGGGGCTGAATGCTGCAATGGCACAAAGTTCTTTGGTTGCCACCCTGAGTCATGAGGGAAATGTTTCTCTATTCTATGGTTATAACGCATTTGCCGAGGCTATGGCAGCCGCCGACCATGGCGATGTTATCACTCTTTCGAGCGGTTTTTTTGGTCAATCCCATATCAATAAGGCTGTTACAATTCGTGGGGCGGCAGCATATGATGACTTAGAGAGAGGTGTGACGAAAACAGAATTAAATGGTACAAATATTACTTACATTGATATACCAGAGGAGACAAATGGTCATTCTCTTAATATGGAGTATATATATTTAAATGGAACACTTTCTAATAAATCTAAACTACAAAGTCCTAAGTTTCAGCACATATTCGTAAGCACATTTAATCTTAACTATAGTAGTTCTGGTTTTATGAGTGACGCAATTTTTGCTGATTTTCAAGGAAATATCAAAAGCACAACATCTTCTTCATGTACAATAATCAATAGTATTCTTACTGTTGATTATCGTGAATCAAGCGCTCGGTGTAATGTGTTCAATTCAGTCGTGTTGACACCAACAACCAGTTCTGTTAATTATATGGATTATATAAATTTCAAAAACTGTATCTTTGCTAATTGTAAGGGATCTCTGAAGGTCACAAACAAATGTGACCACTGCGTTGCCATCGTTGAAGAAGGAAATAGTGATTTCCTTGCAAACATAGTTGGAGGTACTAATTGGACAGTGAATAGTTCAAACGAAGTGTTTACAGGCGAGGACTTCTATGTACTTACCCCAACCGCTGCTCAAACTTATCTTGGCACTGATGGTGCACAGGTGGGTATCTGGGGCGGACCCATGCCCTGGACAACAACAGCCGAGAATCCCACCATCACCAGGTGCCAAGTGGCAAACCGCTCTACACCCGACGGTAAACTGAGTGTGGAAATCGATGTTGCCGGCATTCAGTAATCTAAGTTTTTTGTTATCTTGTAAAAAACTATAACAAAATGAGAATCCTTAGATTACTAACCCCATTGCTGATGTTCGTGGGCATGATGGCGCATGGGCAGGCGACTGTTGACTACCTATATTGGTTCGACAACGCCACCCAGCCCCAAGGCATTGTACACAGGACATCATCGACTTGGCAGACCGACATCGATGTGTCGCAGTTGAGCGAGGGCTTGCACTGGATTTACTTCCTGGTGCAGCACGACAGCTGTCAGTCGCAGCCTGTATGTCGGCCTTTTGTGAAATTGGCGGTTAGTGCTGCCACTCCGCTGCAGGCGATTTTCTCGGTCGATGGTCAGGTGCTTCACACCCAGGAGATGGCCTCCACGGGCGGTGTGTTGAATTATGACCTCGATGTGTCGTCGCTCAGCCCGGGCATGCACCGCTTTGCGGTCATCGCCTACGCTCCCGGCAATGGCATGAGTGAGCAGCACGAAGCATTTTTCTACCATGCCGGCGATGCTGGCTGTCATGCCGCACAGTGCGTATGGGCGGTTGATGGTGGCGAAATGCACAGTCAAGCCCAGAACTTGGGCAACGGCACCTTCCGCTTCGATGCCAATGTGTCTTCCCTTTCCGATGGCTTACACGAGATGATGATTGTGCTGCTTGACGAGGGTGGCAACTTGCTCGACCACCGCAGCCAGTTCTTCTATAAAGACTCCAATGCAGGTGTGCAGAGCGCGCAGTGCGTGTGGGCAGTTGATGGCGGCGAGGTTCACCATCAAGCCCAGAACTTGGGTAACGGCACCTTCTCGTTCAATGCCAATGTGGAATCTATCCCAGATGGTTTGCATGAAATCAAGATTGCTTTGCTCGATGAGGTTGGCAACCTGCTCGACCACCGCAGCGCTTACTTCGTGAAACGAACGAATGAGACTACTGCTATTGCCCGCTATAATGTGTGGGTGAACGACGACATTGACAATGCCACTAATGTTGCTATCAACCCGGCACAAAACCCTTACTCGCTGGTGGCATTGCTGCCGGTGGGGCATCCCGCATTCCGTACTAGTAACTTCCATTTCGAGTTAGATAACCAGAACCAGCCCATGCTCTATGCTCGCAATGAGGTGCATGTGCGCTTCCACGATGTGGAGGGTAGGATGGCCGCAATTGATGCACCATTTATCGATTACACCGTTAGTCGTAATGTGACCGATGTGTCGCTGCTCGTTTCAGGTGAGAGCCAGACGCACCCTTACCCAACTGAAGGTACCATCAAGTGGTTTAAGTTCGACGCTGGCAAGGGTGACTCCCTCTCATTCAAGACCGACCGCGCTTGCACCATTCAACTGTTCTCGCCATCGGGCAAGGAACTGTATAACGCCAGCGGTGTGGATGTAGTGAACTGGGGTGGTGCTTCGGGCGATGCCGATGGCACTTACTATGTGGCTCTGCACGATGTGACCGCCACACAAGGCAGCGAAATCACCATTGAATACCTCCATATCGACCGCTACGCCATCCTTGGCCAGAATGTTAACCGCGTGGGCAACCTCTATGTCAGCACTATCACCTTTGAAGGGAATGGATTCAACGAACTGAATGATGTGGAACTGGTATGTGGAAACAATAGCATTCATGCCGATTCAATTGGCCATGAGCATAACGGCATCACTACTGTCGCATTTGTTTTTGATGATGCAGTTCTCGGCGTTTACAATGCTATTTTCACCTTCGAGGAAGGCACGATAACAGTTAATAACTGCATTACAGTAGAAGAAGCTGTTGCGCCTGAGATAGAATTGGTTTTGCAACATTCTGGTTCTTTCATTCGAGGAAAAAGTAATACTCTCCACTTTAAAGTGCGAAACAAAGGTAATATCTCTGCCTATGATGTTACTTTCCCAGTTTATATCTATACATCTGATGCAGATGCTGTCAGTCGCATTGATGTTGAGGGATTTGACATCAAAAAAGAACTGGTATCTGTTGTGAATGATAGTACGGGCGAATATGATAAATGGATTTATTCTGATTATCTCAATTCGGGTGATAAGAGAGCATTCTTGAGGTTAATAACAGATCAGTATCCTGATTATCCCTATCTTTACTGGGGATATGTCTATTTCGACTTACCGCCTGGCGTGGTTAAAGAGATAGATGTTACTGTTAAGTCAACGAACTCTTTTATTGGTCACATGATATTGCCATCAGTTAATACAGAAGAATCAACAAAAGGCAATGAAGGATTTTGGGATTGGCTCATGAATAAGTTGTTTGGTCCCAAAAACGAAAACAATCAAGAAACTAAAGAGAAACCTAAACAACTTCATGAGGATACTGAAGATAAAGTTAATGGTTATAATAGTAAATTATATTGTATGTATGAAAGTGACGATGCCAATTGCAAAAATACGAGTAGGTCATCAACACCCGGCTTTTGTCCCACACCATTAGAAAACAATGTTGTTGGCGCAAGTGGCAAATCAATAGCTGTTGTTCCTTGTGACCCCAATGACATCTACGGCTATGTTGCCGAGTCGGGCAGCCATGCCATTGGTGCAGAGGTGAATGAGGTGAACTACCGAATCGAGTTTGAGAACGACACGGCATTTGCTACGGCAAGTGCGCAAAACATCTGGGTTACTGATACCCTCGATGCTACTCGCTTCGACCTGAACTCGTTTGCTCCTATGTCTATCAAGATTGGCAACCGCACTGAAGTTCTCGATGGCTCGCCCTCGTTTATCCGCACCATTGATATGCGTCCCGAGATTTATGCCATCGCACAGGTTGAGTGCAACTACGACGCCGCTACGGGCATCGCTCAGTGGCACCTGTCGTCGATCGACCCGATGACGATGGAACCTGTGACCGAGGTTCACCAGGGTATCTTGCCCGTAAACTACGACGGTGTGAGTGGCATTGGTGAAGTGTCGTTCAACATCAATCTGCGTGACAACCTGAGTGAAGGCACTACCCTCAGCAACCGTGCCGGCATCATCTTCGACTACAACGAAGTGATTATGACCCCCAGTTGGGCGAATGTGCTTGATTTGACTCCACCCACCAGTCATGCAACCAGTTGCGAACTGGTGAACGATAGCACGGCTGCCGTGACCATGGAGGGCAGCGACAACTTGTCGGGTCCCTGGCGTTACGATGTGATGGTGCAGTATGGCACGGGTAGCGAGTGGTTTGCCGCCGCTCGTGGCGTGCCTGCCGACAGTGTGGCGCAGGTGCGTGTGTATGAGGGCATTGACCACGGTTTCTGCATTGTGCTTACCGACAGTGCCGGCAATGTGGAGAACAAGGCGCTTGAGCCCGAAATCACATTTGACTACTTTGAGTCGACTACCGACAGTGAACTCACCCTGTCGCTTGCCCAGAACTGGAACTGGATGTCGCATAACCTGAATGTTCCGCTTGAGGTTACGGTATTACAACCTAATGCATATCGAATTGTGGGACAGAATGGCGAGACCATCAAAGACCCGATTTATGGTTACACCGGTACCATCAATGAACTTGACCCGACCAAACTCTACAAGGTGCAGATGAACAATGCCACCAGCGTGCCGCTCTCGGGCAAACTCTACAATGCGGCGTTCAAGAGCACCGACCTTGTAACGGGATGGAACTGGCTTGGTTATCCGCTTGCTGTGGCACTTGCACCCGATGTGGCACTAGCCAACCTCGAAGCGCAGGATGGCGACTGCATTATCGGCCAGGATGGCATGGCGATGTACGGCGACGGACATTGGAGCGGAACACTCACGCAATTACAACCTGGCAAGGGTTATATGCTTCAGATGCAAAGCAATGCCATGCTGCGCTGGAATGTGCCTCGCGTGAGTACCCGTAAGCATGCTGCTGGTACCAAGCATAACGGCGATGCAGCGCCCTACATGGTTGATGCTCACCTCTATCCCAATGTGATGGGTGTTGTTGCCGACCTCTATGATGGTGGTTCACCGGTAGATGTTGATGACTACTGGCTCGTGGCATTCTGTGGCGACGAGTGCCGCGGTGTGGCGCAAGCCGTTGACGGTCACTTGATGATGAATGTTTATGGCAACAGTGGTGAGACCATCACATTCAAAGCTATTGACCGCACGACTCAGGCTGTGGAAGATGTGGCCGAAAGCCGCAAGTTTGCACAAAGTGTGGAAGGTACTTTGCAGATGCCATTACCGTTGAACATTGGTACAACAGGCCTCAATGACCTTTCTGTTAAAGGCTTGCGAGTGTATCCAACGCTCACAATGGGCGATGTAAACATCTCTACAAGTTACGGTGAACTCGACCGTGTGGAAGTTCTCAATGCTAATGGTCAGACCATGATGTCGTTGCAGAACATGGGCAGCAGCACTGTTATCAGTTTGAGCGATATGCCAGATGGCATCTATATGATTCGAGTGACAACAGCTGCTGGCACTTCTACCACCAAGGTTGTTAAACAATAATAACGCAGAAAAATGATAAATATGAAGACAATAAAAGCATTTTTTCTGACTACCTGTATGGCAGTTGTGGGCTTTACCGCCCACGCTGCCCACTGGGAGTGCAACCCGAGCGACTACCAATATGACATGACGGCCTATGTGCAACTGCGCAATGGCGCGACACCGGTCGAAGACCTGTCGAACTATGAAGTGGCAGCACTCGTGGGCAACGAGTGCCGCGGTGTGGCGCAGTGGGTCACCACTGCCGACGGGATGCACAGCTATGGCTTGGTGCGGCTGTGGAGCAATGTGCCGCAAGGCGAAACGCTGCGCTGGCATGTTTATGACAGTAAGAACCACAAAGAGTGTACCATCTACAAGTCAGAGGTTTATCTCACCTTTGAGGCGCAGACGGTGGCAGGATTGCCCAGTTCGCCCATTGTGCTCAACTTACAAGAAAGATTGCGGGGGGATGTGAACGAAGATGGCGAGGTGGATGTGCGCGACATCACTGCCCTCATCGACATCATCATGAATTCGGGCACAAGTGCCGCTGCCGATGTGAGCGAGGACGGCGAAATTGATGTGCGTGATATCACCGCCCTTATCGACATCATCATGAACAGCTGACAAGGTTTAGGGTTGAGAGTTTAGGGTTTAGAGCCCCTAGCCCCCTGAAGGGGGGGGCTGGTTGTCTTTCTGGCCGCTCTATATAGGCTAGATGTACTAGAATGGCTCGATAGGCTAGAAATCTGTCAACTGACAACTGCTAACTGTCAACAGACAACTGCTAACTGATAACTGAAAGGGACTGCCCAGCACATGTGAGCAGCCCTTTTTGTTGTGTCAATCCCTTACTCACCAGGCAAGGGGGTTAATCAAAGAATTGCTGGCGCTGAATCCAAAGGCGAAATAGTGCGTCGTTGAATGATATGAGCTGTCCGTCAACATCGATAATGTCTTTCTTTATCAATGCTTTTTTTATAGCATTGACATTGGCCGATGATTCGAGCCGATATTTTCTGATGACCTCTTTGCTGCTGAACCCCGTGGTTATATTGTTGGCGAGGGCCCTGAGAAAATTCATCTGCAATTCGGTGAGTTGCTCAACTTCGCGCTGGAAAAATACTTTGTTCTGCTCGAGCAAGTCATCAATTGACTGTTCTATATCCTCTTCAGTTACAGTCTTACCTGATTTATACCACACAATCCATGATAAGTGTTGTACATACGAAGACTGATTCTCGGTCACATCACAAATCCTTGTTATTTGTTTGGGGGAGATCTTTTTTCCAGTTTCGGTGAATTTGTCACTGATGAACGATATCCACTCATTGGTGGGGATCTTTTTCAGGAACATCATATCACCAAATTTGTAGAATGGCATGCTCTTGTGGTTGAAGAAGTTTTCCATCAAGTGCTTTTTGCTCCCAAACATGCAATATGTTACATTTTGCTGGTGTTGCCACACCGAGCGTAACTTCTTTTGAAATGATTCCGGATGGGTGAAGTCGGCTATTTGCTGAAATTCATCGAGACATATCACAATCTTAACCTTGTTGCGCTGTGCAATTTTTTCGGGTAATTCCAGTATATCTGCATCAATCTCATCTTTGGGATTCCAGTCAAAAAAGACGGTGAAATCATTCATCGGGTCTGGACCAAACGAGAATTTGGGTGAAATGCGTGACAAGAATTGTTTTGCCATCTCAACCCATTCGTCAATCTTCGATGAAGTCTGCTTGATGACAGCGTTGGCGAAGGCATGATAAAATTCATACTCCGATTTGCACTGAAAAATATCAATGAAAATGGGCTTGATGCTACTATGGTCAAACTCAGATATGACCTTTTTCACTAATGAGGTCTTCCCCCATCGGCGCGGTGAAATGATGATGGTGTTTATTCCATGCGTTAGATTGGACGTCAGTCGTTTAGCGTCTTCCTGCCGGTCGGTGAAATAGTCACCCACGACCGCTTTACCAAATAAAAAAGGATTAACTGTTGCCATAATAGTAGTGCCTGTTTTGATTAATTATGTTGCAAAGATATGAAATAAATTTGTAACTAACAAGTTTATTACTAATAAAGTTGTTACTAATAGGATTGTTACTAACAAGGTTGTTACTAATAAAGTTGTTTCATGCTAAAATCTAATGCCACTTTGTGTCTGTTCAGTAGGGTGTGCTATTGTGGTTGCATGCTATTTGCTCTGTGAGAGGAGCAATTGTCACAAATAAAAAAATACAATTGGTTGTCAATTATGCTTCTATTGCGTGAGTTTCATCGTGCCTTCAGTGTTGCATAAGAACCAGTCCAGCATAAAGAAATGAGATTTATGTGTAGATTTTTAATGTGGGCGGGGGTTATGTGGACAAAGTTTGCTAAATTTGCATAGTTTTTTAGATCAACAAATCGTAAAAATATAAAGGAATATGGGAAATACTTTGGTTCGCACTGATTATCAGTTTGATGGACAAGAGAAAGTTTATCACGGCAAAGTTCGTGATGTGTATTTTTTAGGCAACGACCTGCTGGTGATGGTGGCTACCGACCGCATCTCGGCCTTCGATGTGATTCTGCCCAAGGGCATACCCTCGAAGGGTCAGGTGCTCAACCAGATTGCTGCTAAGTTTCTGGATGCCACTGCCGACATCGTGCCTAACTGGAAACTGGCCACGCCCGACCCGATGGTTACTGTGGGCCGCCGTTGCGAGCCATTCCCGCTGGAAATGATTATTCGCGGTTATCTTACTGGCAGTGCCTGGCGCGAGTATAAGAACGGCTGCCGCGAACTGTGTGGCGTGAAACTGCCCGATGGCATGCGCGAGAACGAGCGTTTCCCCGAGCCTATCATCACGCCCACCACCAAGGCCGAGGCTGGTCACGACGAGAACATCTCGAAGGAAGAAATTCTGGCACAAGGCCTTGCCACCCCCGAGGACTATGAGGTGATGGAGCGCTACACCCGCGCCCTGTTTGCCCGCGGCACCGAGATTGCCGCCAAGAAGGGCCTCATCCTGGTCGACACCAAATATGAGTTTGGCAAATACAATGGCGAGGTGATTCTTATGGATGAGATTCACACGCCCGACTCGTCGCGCTATTTCTATGCCGACGGCTTTGAGGAGCGTTTCGAGAAAGGCGAGCCCCAGAAGCAACTCTCCAAGGAGTTTGTGCGCCAGTGGCTCATTGAGCACGACTTTATGGGCAAAGAGGGTCAGCAGGTGCCCGAGATGACCGACGAGTATTGCGAGACGGTGGCACAGCGCTACATTGAACTCTATGAGGAAATCACTGGCGAGAAGTTTGAGCGCAACCTGGATGCCGACCTGAATGCCCGCATCGAGGCGAATGTGAGCAAGTGGATTGCGGAGAATAAGTAATCAGATATCAGTTATCAGTTATCAGATATCAGTTGTCAGTTGTCGGTAATCAGTGATGAGCGAGAAGGCGGAACGTGTGGAGCAAATCAAGCCCTATAGCGAACAAGGGGGCAAGACCGAGCAGGTGCGGGAGATGTTCGACAGCATCGCGCCTGCCTACGACTTCATGAACCATGCCATGACTATGGGCATTGACAAGTGGTGGCGCCGAGTGGCGTGCCTCAGAGTGGCAAAACACAAGCCCAAGCGCTTGCTCGATGTGGCAACCGGCACCGGCGACTTTGCCATTCAGCTCTACAAGAAACTCAAGCCCTCGGCCATTGTGGGCATCGACTTGAGCGAGGGTATGCTCGAGGTGGCGCGCAAAAAGGTGGCCGACAAGCAACTTGCCGACAAAATCAGCTTTGAGCAGGGCGACTGCCTGAGCATGCGCTTTGCCGACGGCAGTTTCGATGCCGTGACGGTCGCCTTTGGGGTGCGCAACTTTGAGCATATCGACCAGGGCTACAAAGAGATGTATCGCGTGCTGGGCGAGGGTGGGGTGCTGTGTGTGGTGGAGCTCTCCACGCCGCGCAACCGTGTGGAGCGTTGGTTCTATGACCTGTACACGCTGCACATCATCCCCTCGATAGGGTCGCTCAAGAGCGGCGACAAGAGTGCTTACCGCTACTTGCCGCAAAGCATTGCCGCCGTGCCGCAAGGCGACGACATGCTGCAGCTCATGCGCGATGCCGGCTTCAAGCATTGCCGCTGCGTGAGTCTCACGATGGGCACCTGCAGCATCTATACCGCCGTGAAATAATGTGCATCAAGGTGCATAATTGTTGAAAAAATGATTATATTTGCAAGATAATAACCAAACATAACTACTTAATACAATGGCAGCAATCAAGACAATAGGCATTCTCACATCGGGCGGCGATGCCCCCGGCATGAATGCGGCAATCCGCGCCATCACGCGTTCGGCCATCTACAGCGGTTTCAAGGTGAAAGGCATTTACCGCGGCTACAAGGGTCTTATCGACGATGAAATTGTGGATTTCAAGACTCAGAATGTGTCAAACATTGTGCATCATGGCGGCACCATCCTGAAAAGTGCTCGCTGCAAGGAGTTCAAGACTCCCGAAGGGCAGAAACAGGCCTTCAAGAACATGCGCAAGCACGACATCGACGCGCTGGTGGTGATTGGCGGCGACGGTTCGCTTACCGGTGCAAGGAGTTTTGCCAGCGAGTATGATGTGCCCGTTATAGGTCTGCCTGGCACCATCGACAACGACCTGTATGGCACCGACCACACCATAGGCTACGACACAGCGCTGAACACCATCATGTGGTGTGTCGACCGCATTCGCGACACGGCCACCTCGCACGAGCGCCTCTTCTTCATCGAGGTGATGGGCCGCAATGCCGGCTTCCTGGCGTTGAACGGCGCCATTGCCAGCGGTGCCGAGGCTGCCATCATTCCTGAAATCTCGACTGAGGTTGACCAACTTGCCGAACTCATCGAGAGCGGTTTCCGCAAGAGCAAGAACTCGTCGATAGTGCTGGTGGCCGAGAGCCCCATCACTGGCGGCGCTATGGGCCTTGCCGAACGCGTGCGCAAGGAGTATCCGCAGTACGATGTGCGTGTCACCATCCTGGGTCATCTGCAGCGTGGCGGTTCGCCCACGGCACTAGATCGCATTCTGGCCTCACGCATGGGCGCGGCAGCCGTCGATGCCCTGCTCGAGGGACAGCGCAATGTGATGATTGGCGACTCGAACGATGAGATTGTGTATGTGCCCTTCTCCAAGGCCATCAAGAACAATAAGCCCATTGACCGAGAACTGCTCAACACCCTGCATCGCCTCTCGGTATAAATATTCTGTCAGGAACAATCTCGTATTCCATGATATCACAAGTGCCACCCCTGGCTGGAGTGGCACTTGTTGTATTTTGTCGCATGTGTTAGCAGTCGCTATTGCTGCTGTGTGGGCTGAATGTAGTGGTGGACCGATTTCAGTTTGTGGTCCTGTATGGTAACATCGGCAACTTTCACCTTTTCGTCTTCGGCGGTGGGGCGAGTGTATTTGTAGATATATGACTTGTTGCCAACATAAATTTTCACATCAAAGCCATTGTTGTCTTCTCCGTTGTAATTCACGACAAAGAAACGGTACACGCCATCGACAAGTTGCTCCATCCTTGGCCACAAGATGTTTTCGACTCTCGTTCCAGGCTGCTTGATCATGTCTACATCGATTTTTCCGCCCAGTCGGGTCGGGTTCTGCCCCTTGTCGATATTGTGAAATTTATAGCATATCTCATCGCCAGTGGGTTCAATGGCATGGGCATCAAAGTCAACATCATAATGTTGTGTGCCCTCGTTCCACATGAGCGTCATGCCCATTTGTCCGGTTTCTCCGCCGGCCTCAACTCTTGCCGTGTCGATACGGTCTTCAAGATCTCGGGCAACAGTGGTGGTGTCGACAGCAGTGGTATCGATAGGTTCGGGCAGCGGTTCGGTCGCGGGTGTGGTTACCGGGTCGCCACACTGCTTGGGCCAGAAGATGAGCAACAGGAGCAACACAAGGTCGATGATACCGACTATGATGTTCCACATCTTGAGTTTGCGGTTGGGATCTTTCCCCTGCTGGTTCAAGGGAGGCTGTTGCTGTGGTGTGTTAGGAGTGTCCAATTTGAGTCGAGATTTTAATAATACTTATTGTGGTGTGATGTAGTGCTTGATGTCGGTCAGTTCGCCATTGCTTATTGTGACATCGGCAATTTTTACATACTGTTCTCTGGGGACATCTTGGCTGACATTGTAGGTAAACGATTTGTTACCCACATAGATTTTTGCCTTGAAACCACGGTTGTGCTGGTCATAGATCCTGTCATACCCAGGTTCTATGAAATTGTAGACCGAGAAATGGTATACGCCGTCGGTCAGTTTCTCCTTGCTGGGCCACAGGATGTTCTCGGCACAGGTGCCTAAGTGGTTGTGAAGCATGTCAACATCGAGGTATCCGCCCAAAGCCGTTGGCGCACCGCCTTTGTTGTGGTTGTGCCGCATGTAGTAGATGTGCTCGCCGTTGGGTTCATGGGCATGGGCATCGAAGTCGACATTGATGTGTTGCCCATCATCGTTCCACACGAGTTTCATACCCATGTATCCGGTGTTGCCTCCTGCCTGCTCTACCGCAGCATCGATATCGTCACGATTGCACTGTTTAGGCCAGAAGATGAGCAGCAGCAACAGAATCACATCGATGATGCCGATGATGATGTTCCATCGCTTGAGTTTGCGGTTAGTGTCCTGCTCCTTGGATTGCTGTGGCAGCGGTGGCTGCTGTTGCGGGAGCGGTATGTTCGATGTGGGTTGGTTATCCATAAATAGCGGTCAATTAAGAAAAGAAGACAATCATACGCCAATGCAGCGGTATTCAAATCCCATTTCTTCGAGTTCGCGGCGGTCATAGATGTTGCGTCCATCAATGACGAGCGGCGTTTTCATGATTTCCTTGATCTGGTTCCAGGCTGGCAGATGGAACTGGCGCCACTCGGTGATGAGCAAGAGTGCATCGGCACCTTTCACGGCATCGTACATGTCAACACCGCAGTAGATGTCGTTCCAGCGCAGTTTGGCGGTGTTCATGGTCACGGGGTCGTAGACGCGCACCTTGCAACCGGCCTTGAGCAGCAGGTCGAGGGTGACGATGGCAGGGCCTTCGCTCATGTCGTCGGTCTCGGGTTTAAACGAGAGTCCCCACAGTGCCACGGTCTTGCCTTTGAGTTGACCGCCAAAGTAGCGGTAGAGTTTCTCGAAGAGTACGCGTTTCTGGTTGATGTTCACATGGTCAACGGCGCGCAGCACATCCATGTTGAAGTCGTTCACATCGGCTATGTTGATAAGGTCGCGTATGTCCTGCGAGAAGAGTGTGCCGCCATAGCCGCAGCCAGGGTAGATGTATTTGGGCCCGATGCGGCTGTCGGTTCCCACACCGTGGCGCACCACATTGGCGTCGGCGCCCACCACTTCGCAGAAGTTGGCAATCTCGTTCATGAGGCTGATGCGGGTGGCAAGCATGCAGGTGGCTGCATATTTGATCATTTCGGCCGTCGATGTGTCGGTGAAAATCACGCTGTTGTTGCGCAGCAGAATGGGGCGATACAGGCGGGTGAGCACCTCCTTGGTACGCTCGTTCTCGACACCAATCACGATGCGGTCGGGTTTCATGAAGTCTTTGATGGCGTTGCCCTCGGTCAGGAAGTCGGGGTTCGAGGCCACATCAAATTCCACCTTGTCGGCCCGCTTGTTCATCTCTTCGGCAATGATTTCCTTGATTTGCTTGGCGGTGCCTGCAGGAACGGTGGTTTTGAGCACAAACACCGAATATTTCTTGATGCCCTTGGCAAAATCGAGTGCAATCTTCTTGATGGGCGACAGGTCGGTGCTGCCGTCGGTATTGAGGGTGGGGTCGCCAGCGCAGAATACCACATCGGCGTCGTCGAAGCACCGTTCATAATCGGCACTGAAAATGAGTCGGCCGTCGTTCACATTATGATTCATCATGGCCTCGAGTCCTGGCTCATAGATGGGCAAGGCCCCATAGACGAGGCGGTTTATCTTCTGGCTGTCGGGGTCGACACAGGTGACATTCACGCCCAGTTCCGAGAAGCAAGTGCTTGTGACCAGTGCCACATATCCGGTTCCAACTATAGATACTTTCATGACAATGCTTTGGTTTTATCGTTAAAAAAGGAATAATAGTCAATAGTAATTGGCAAATATACGATTTTTTCTTATTTCTGCAATCAAATGTGTCACATTTTTTCATTCCAGAATAAAAATAGGATGGTTGCGTTCTTGTCGCTATTGGCAAGTGTCGTGCCGATATGCACAATGCGGGACAGGCTCATGGGTCTGGTCCCGCATTGCGTGGTGAGATGAGTGCTTGTGGTTCAGTCGATTCCGAGAATGATATTGATGAGTGCAGTCACATCGCTCACATTCACTTTGCCATCGGCATTCACATCGGCTGCATCCTGGTTGGTGGGGATGATGCCCAGAATCATGTTGATGAGTTTAGTCACATCGCTCACATTCACCTTGCCGTCGCCATTTACATCGCCCTTGAGACTGGCTGCATTTTCCTTGACATTGAAAGGCAGTTCAATTGCGGCAAGGCACACGGCCCAATCGAGGGTAGATAGGGTGATGGTGCTGTTGATGGGATGCAGATATTGCGACTCCATGCCCTGGTCGCGACCGCGGCTCATGGTGTAGAGCATATCTCCTGTAGCCATGCAGCATTGTGCTGTGGGCATGCTGCCGCCTGTGATGATTGATTGCATCTCGACGGGCTCGAGTGTCGACTGGTCGAGGGCAGTGATTGAAATGCCGCTACCATTCCATGAGTAGCCATAGAGGTAGACATTGTTGTCGTCCTGACTCTCGAAAGCGCCAAAATAACCCGTTATGGCTTTCAAATCGGGAAACGCAGTGCGGCTTGTGGTGGCGTTCACCCAATGCCCGTCGGCCAGGTCGCACTTGATCACGAAGCCTTCACGCACATTGCCTGTAGCAGTCTCGATCGACTGCGTGCCGTCGGCACTGTTCAGCTTGAAGTTGCCCATACCGGTAATCCACAAGTTGTTGCCCACGATGCTCACCTGGTTATACTGCAACACGCTTGCCCTGTTACTGGTCATTTCGCCCTTGAAATGCTGCAACCACTTCACTTGGAGGTCGCTGCTGAGCCGTGCCGTGACCATGCTCGCCTGGGTGTTGCCCGCAAGTCCCACAGGCTGACCGTCGAGCGCAATGTCGTCGGTACCATTGCCAGTTGCCACAAAGTTCAGGATGAGGTCGTTGCCGCTCATGCTGAGGGCAGGCGACGATTCGAGCAGGGCTGTGCCCGTTGTGGTGAGCGAGTGAGTAAGCAAGCCTTGTGTATTGAACTTGGCCACCAGTAAGTCACCGCGAGATTCCTGCGAGTCGCCTGTCCACCCTTGTGTGTTGTGTGGGGTGAAAGTAACAGGCTGTCCTTGAGTGTTTTCAATTGTGACGGGGTTACAGTAGCGCATGGCCAGATAGCAGTTGCCTTGGCCATCGCCCGTCATGGCGGGGATGTAGAAAGCCGTAGTGGTAGCATCGGCATTGTTGTCGTTGGCCGCTGGCTGCGGGGCATTGCTCACCTCGATGAGGCGGTGCCAGTCGATGGTACCCTGGTCGGTGATATGCATCAGCAGGCCTTGATAGTAGCGAGGCGTTTTATCGGTGGCAAGTGTCCAGTCGATGAGGGTTTCCTGCCCTGTGGCATCGACCCATCGCAAGGGTTGGGTGCGCAGGTTGTCGGTGTGTCGCACCACGCATGATACATACACGCCGCCGTTGCCGTCGCTCACCATGCCGCCGTTGTTCGACATGATGTCGGCACTGGTAGAATAGACGGTCCATTGAAAATTGCCGTCGAGGTCGGTTTTTATCAGACTGAAGTTGTTGTTGAAGCCAGAGCCCTGGTAGGCTGCACCCGTGGCAATGAGTTGGCCGTCGAAGTAGATGCTGGCGGTGGGGTCGACATACTCCTGTTCAAATCCGCTGCCTCCCGAACCCACCGAAGACCCGGTAACTGAGAAGTAGAAGAGCGCGTTGCCGTCGTTGCACAGGGTGATACCCATGTCGGGCGGACACGCATCAAGCAATTTTGCCCATTGTGTGGTTACTTGAGACAAAGAACTGGCATGCAGCATGAAGCTGCACGCCAGCACTGAAGCTGTAATTAAAAGAAATATTCTTTTCATAGATGTTCGTTTATTTCACAACCACTTTTTTGCCGCCAGCAATGTAGAGACCTGCGGGCAGACCCTGCGTGCTGGTAGTGCCAGTGCGCACAATGCGTCCGTCGATGGTGTACACATTGTTGTTGCGGGCAGCGGTGGTGGTTGTATTGTTGAGGTCGTTAATGCCAGTTGCAGTCGAGAAGGTAACATTCACGCTTGCCTTCATGTTGGGATTGACGGCCGAGGTTGCTGTGATGATGGCATTGTTGCCGGCAGCACGATTGGCAAGAGACACAAGTCCATTTTCGTCAACGCTGATGACATCGGGGTTGCTCGACGACCAGATGATGTCGCTGTTGCTCATGTTGGCGGGCAGCAAGGTTGCCACAAGGGTAGTAGGTTTTTGGATGGTGATATCCTTCTCGCCTTCGATGGTGATGCTTTCCACGCCACCAGCGGTCTCGGGAACCTGGAAGGCCGAAACGCCCCAAGTAAAGGCACTGTAGTCAAAGGCAAGGTCACTGTTGATGAAGCTGATAGCCTCGTTCTTGTTGCCCCAGCGGTTCATCACATATAGGTTGGTGCCGTGTGCAATGAGCGACTGACCGTCGCAGCTGCCAAGTGCCAGCTGAGCCTGATCTGCAATTTCGAGAGTAGCGGGGTTGAACTTGTAAAGAATGAGGTCGCTGCCAAACGAGGTCGAAGGGGTGAGGCCGCGCTCAATGGCATAGAGCGAGCCGTCCTGGCCTTCGTAGGCACCAAAGAAACCGTGTTGCATCTGCATGGGACCTGTAGCGAGTACGGTGCAGGCCAGTGCCTCGCCGTTGTCGGCATTGAGTTGCACGAGCCATGACTGGCGGGCCTTGTTGGTGGGTTGGTTGGCATAGTTGGTGTCACCAATGGTGAGACCGTATTTAGCTGTACCCATCAAATAGATTTTGTCGCCAATCACATTCATGGTAGGCATTTGCCAAGCACTGCCGCTCACGGTTGACTCATGGAACTTGAGCCAATCCACATTCAGATCGGTGTCGAGCAATGCCACACACAGACTGCCGTTCACTGTGGCAGGTGTTGCACTTTGGCCACCCAGCGAGAACTCGGTGCCAGCCAGACCGGCAATCCAAGCGAACATATAGAGTTTGTTGCCCACTACCTGGAGTGCGCGCACATTCTCTTGTGTGGCGCTGCCTTCGGTTACAAGATGGTTCAGGTAGTTGCCGTTAGCATCGAGTTTGATAATATAGAGGTTGCCCACTGAGGTTTGAGCGCTACCATTCCATGTGCTCACATTGTGAGGCTCGATGGTGACATCACCAATGGTCAAGGTTGCACACATGCGACCGCCCACGAAGATGTTGCCCTCGTTGTCAATGGCAAGCGCATAGGTGTAGATACCTTGACCGATGTTGCGGCTCGACTGTGACCACTTGGGATAGGTTTCTTCGTCGGCATAGTTGTTGGCAACGATATCGCGCATCCATTCAATGCCGCCATTGGCATCAACCTTGATGACAAAAGCGCGGTAGCAGCGTTCGCTGTCGATGTTCCAATCGATCTCATGCGAAACACCTTTGCCGTCGAGCAGGGCGATGCGGTCGGCGAGGTGACCCTCGGTGTGGCGCAGGTTGATAAAGAGCACGGCACCGCCATCGTCGGTAACAGCCACATAACTTTCGTTGGCACCCACCTCACCGTTGGTCGAGGCAATGGTCCAGACCACAGAACCCTCGGCATCTATTTTAGAGAAGACGAGTCCCTGGTTGGCGCTGTTGCCACTGTAGTTGGTGCCTTGCGCGATGACCTCGTCGCCAAAGAGGATGTTCTGGTCGGTCGAAGTGGAACCAGCCTGACCCACAATGAAGAGGCCGCCGTCGTTGGCAAGTGCCATGTTACTGCCTTGAGAGGTCATGCTTTGTACGGTGGCACTCTCGCTGTTCACGATTTGTTTTGCCCAGAGCGTCTGGGTGCTGCTAAGCCCTTGAGCTGCCATCGACAATGAAGCCGAGGCGGCGAGGGCCATCAAAAAGGTGTAATGTTTTTTCATTTTTGTTGTGTTTTTTGAGATTATTGTTTTTTGGTGGCAAAATTAGTGGCGTTTTTTGCCGAGGACAATCGCCAAAAATAGTGAAAAGAAGAGCAAGAAATAACCTTTTGAGGGTATTGTGCACCCTTGTTGCCGTCGGTAATTTTGCACCAGTTTTTAAAATGATAATGAAACAAATCGCGTTATATATATTGTTTGTTATGGTGACTCTTGCCGCAAGAGGGCAAGACTGTGTGCTGCAAGGCAGTGTGCACGATAGCGCTACGGGCGAGGCAATCGCCTATGCTACCGTTACGCTGTCGCCTGGTGGCTATGCTGTGTCGACCGATGTGGGCGGGCGCTACTCGTTGCGTGCCAAGAAAGGGAATTACACGCTCACGGTGAGTTATGTGGGCTATGAGAAGCATACGCAGTCTGTAGCGTTGCGTGGCAATGCCACCGTGAATGTGACACTCTCGGAGAACAGCAAATTGCTCGACGAGGTGGTAGTTACCGCCAAGGAAACTACAGGTTTGACGAGTTCGTCGCGCATCGACCGCGAAGCAATGACCCACTTGCAGCCCACCAGTTTCACCGACTTGCTCGAACTCTTGCCGGGTAACATCTCCCACACCCCCAACATGGGCAGCGTGAACACCATTCAGTTGCGCGAGACGGGCACGATGGGAGCCACTGGAGGCAAGACCGATAACCCCGACTATAATATTTCGTCGCTCGGCACCCTGTTTATGGTCGATGGCGCTCCCATCAACGGCGATGCCAACATGCAGAATGTGCCAGGTTCGTCGGCCGATGCCACTTCGCCCGAGTTCAAGCGCGACATGACCAACAAGGGCGTGGACATGCGAACAATCTCGACCGACAACATCGAGAGCGTGGAGATTGTGCGTGGCATACCCTCGGCCGAGTATGGCAATCTCACCAGTGGCATGGTCAACATCAGGCGCATACGCAAGGCCACACCGCTCACTGCCCGCTTCAAGGCCGACCAGTACAGCAAACTCGTGAGCGTAGGCAAGGGGTTTTATCTGGGTAAGACTGATCACATCATGAATGTGGACGGAGGATTCCTTGACTCAAAGGTCGACCCTCGCAATACGCTCGAGAACTACAAGCGGGTGAATGTGAGCACCCGTTTCAACCTGAAGTTTCTGAGTCCAAAACTTGAGACCCAGTGGATAACTGGTGTGGATTATACCGGCTCGTTCGACAACTCCAAGACCGACCCCGACTTGAGTTATGGCAAAATCAACGAGTACAAGTCGCGTTACAACCGCATCAATTACACCAGCAATCTCACATTCACTTTTCCTGAACTCACCTGGCTGCATCTGCTCAATCTCAACGCCTCGGTCAGTTATCAGACCGATCGCCTCGAGCGTCGCAAGCAAGTGGCTCCCCAGCGAGCCTCGATAGCACCCACCACACTCGACGAGGGTGTGCACGACGGCCAGTATCTGCTGGGTGAGTATATTGCCAACTATGTGAGCGACGGCAAGCCCATGAACCTGTTTGTGAAACTCAAGGGCGAAGGCATGTGGATGAAAGGAAAGGTGAAAAACGACTACAAGGTGGGCATGGAATGGACCTTGTCGAAAAATTACGGTAATGGTCAGGTGTATGACCTCACGCGTCCCCTGTCGGCTTCATGGTCCACACGCCCGCGTGCCTATAAAGATATTCCCTCGCTCAGTGTGCTCTCGGCCTATGCCGAAGACAACCTGACGGCGCCCCTTGGCAACACCCGACTGGAATTGCAGTTGGGCGTGCGCACCATTCAGTTGCTGCATCTCGACCGCCACTACGACATGCATGGGCGTGTGTACTTCGACCCGCGCCTCAATGGCAAACTCACGCTGCCCGAGTTCAGGGTGGGGCAGAGGACCGTTAAGTGGTATGTGGCTGGAGGCTACGGACTCACTACCAAGATGCCCACCATCGACTACCTGTATCCGCAAGTGAGTTACAGCGATTTCATTCAGCTCAACTACTACGACATTCTGAAGCCGCTTGAAAACAGTCGCATCAGTCTGCGCACCTACATCAACTCACGAGAGAACCATCGTCTCAAGCCAGCAGTGAACCACAAGTGGGAGGTGCGACTCGGTGCTTCAATTGGGAAGAATACGCTGCAAGTCACCTATTTTCAGGAAAAGATGCGCTTGGGTTTCCGTTACAGTGCCGTCTATGCCCCCTACGATTATGTGCGTTATGATGCCTCGGGCGTGGTGCCAGAGCAACTCGTTGCGCCACCTGTGCTCGACGACCTGCCCATGACTCCCGTGCGGGAATTGAGCGGTTACTCGCAGGTCGACAATGGCAGCCGCCTTGACAAGCAAGGTGTGGAATTTGTGTTCAACACCGCCCGCTGGCAACCCTTGGCAACCGCGCTCACCGTGACGGGTGCATGGTTCCGCTCGACCTATACCAATTCGCGCATGCTCTATCAGACGGTGAACGATGTGGTGGGCAACGAGGCAGTAAGCCGCAGCTATGTGGGTTACTATGACTGCAACGATGGCCGTGTGAACGAGCAGTTCAACACCAATTTCATGTTCGACACGCAAATCAAGCGTTGGGGACTGATTTTTTCCACTTCGGTGCAGTGCATGTGGTATGTAACCTCAAAAAAGATGTGGCAGAATGGCGTGCCCGACTATTATCTGGATGTGGCCGACGGC
>JAEEGL010417247.1_pt1 | contig 30968 bp, 25 predicted proteins | sample 9134231 | NCBI WGS metagenome assembly JAEEGL01 (sample SAMN16246548, study PRJNA631951) | gut metagenome | biome: gut microbiome; feature: rumen; material: fiber-attached | host: Bos | place: Iran: Karaj | collected 2018-10
AACCTGTGACCCTCTGCTTGTAAGGCAGATGCTCTCCCAGCTGAGCTAAGATCCCAGAGCTTTTCGCGATTTGTTTACCGCTTCAAGCGACTCGTATAATATAGCATTGGATTTCAGGAATGTCAACCACAAAATAAATATTCGCAATACTTTTTTATTTTTGTCTAATTTGCTGATAATCAGTCCCTGTAATTAGGGGCCAGATTATGCCTTTACAGCCCACCTCATTTTTGTGGATTTACTTCTAGGATTGATTCTGCACTCCTCTGCTGATGGGCGGATTACATCTGAGGATACTTCAGAATACACCCCTGCCTTTGCCAACTCTTTGAAAGATTTCTTTACCAGACGATCCTCTCCAGAATGGAATGTGAGTATAGCAACTCTTCCACCTGGTTTTAAAATGCCAGGTAACTTTTCCAGGAATGAGTAAAGAACTTCAAACTCACTATTTACATCTATGCGCAGAGCCTGAAAAACACGTGCACAGCTCTTTTTAATGGCTTGGTCCTTATCTTCCTTAGGCGCCTTCCAAAGAGCCTCAGAAATGGCTTCACGGAGCTCTGTAGTAGTATCCATAGCTTTGCCCTTATCCATTAATGTAAAGACCTTGTGAGCAATTTCCTCAGCGTATGGTTCATCTGAATTCTCCACCATCATTCCGATGAATTCCTCCTCAGTAATGCTGTGAAGTCTCTCGGCCGCTGATTGCCCATGTTCTGGGTCAAGGCGCAAATCCAGAGGACCATCTATCTTATAGGAAAAGCCTCGTTCCGGATTGTCTATCTGCATTGAAGAAACACCTAAATCAGCTAAAACGAAATCAAATTTACCCACTTCCTCTGCCACTTTATCTATGTTGGCAAAATTGATAAGTCTAAACTGGAAATTATCCTCGCCAAAGCCTGCATCACGAAGTCTCTGAACAGTCTTTGCTGATTCAATCGGATCCACATCAAGACCGTAGACACAGCCTGAGCCCTGAAGCTGTTCAAGCATTTTTCTAGTGTGACCGCCGTAGCCCAAGGTACAGTCCAAGCCCTGCTGTCCTGGTTTAATCTGTAAAAAATCAAGAATTTCCTGCACCATAATAGAAATGTGCATACCTGCAGGAGTTGAGCCTTTGCTGATTACACGCTCAATGGTATCCTTATATTTTTCAGGATTATGCTCCTTGTATTTCTCTTCAAATTTCTTTGGATATTTGCCTGAATAGCGTACTCTTCTTTTGTGCTGTTTTTCTTCCATTATCTTAACAACCTCTGTACTAATTTCACTGCTTCCGCCGCATCTGCAGAATATCCGTCTGCATTGATTTCATCCTTAAAGGATTCATTGATGCAGGCTCCGCCAATAATAATCTGAGCTGTGCAGCCCTTATCCTTTGCAAGCTTAACCACATCATCCATGCGCATCATTGTGGTGGTCATAAGAGCTGACAAACCAATAATGTCTGCATTAACCTCCACTGCCTTATCGATTATAGTCTCTGCAGGCACATCCTTGCCTAAATCGATAACATTAAAGCCATAGTTCTTAAGCATGAGGGCTACCAGATTCTTTCCAATATCGTGGATATCTCCCTCCACCGTAGCAATAACAATCGTAGCCTTTGCCTCTCCATCTGAGCTGGCAAGAAGCGGTTCAATGTGCTTCATTCCAAGCTCCATGGCATTGGCGCCGGCAATTAATTGTGGGAGAAAATACTTCTTTTTATCGTAAAGTTCTCCTACCACATTTATTCCTTTTATCAGATGCTCCTCAATGATGATCTGAGGGTCCATTCCCTCATCTAAGGCCTTTTGAATTTCAGGAACAATCTGCTCCTTTTTTCCTTTAATGACACACTCGGCTATAGGTCCCACTCCGTCACAGGCATTGGAAACAGTAAGTCCTCCTGCCTGTCCTGAGACTGGACTTCCACCAGCAGGTGCCGTACTGGCCTTTGCTTCCACAACAGGTAAAGCGGAATACTTTTCCAAAGCTCCTGCCTTGTTCATAAGTGTATCTGCAGCGGCTGCGCAGTACATAAGCATCTCCTGATTTGGATTTGCGATTGCCATAGTAAGACCCTTGCTGACAGCAATAGTCAGGTAAGTCGTATTTACGAATTGACGATTAGGCATTCCAAAGGAAATATTTGAAAGGCCACAGACTGTAGGTAGTCCCAATTCGTATTTACAATATTCTATAGTCTCAAAACACTGTAATCCTGCTGTGCCCTCTGCTCCAACTGTCTGAACCAGCACATCGACAACAGCATCCTCTTTCTTAAGTCCAAGCTCCACAGCCTTGTTTAAAACAGTGGCAATATGCTGTTTCTTTTCCTCAATATCCTTTGGCAAACCAGCGCCAGAAAGAGGAAGTGTGATAAACATAGCGCCATACTTTTTAGCAAGCTTAAGCATCGGCACCATCTTCTCTTCCTCAGCAGAAATAGAATTAATCAGGGCACGACCAGGATAAATACGAAGAGCAGCCTCCATAACATCCACATGGCTGGTATCAATACAAAGAGGCAAATCAACTGCTGATGTAACCTCGTAAATACTATCAAGCATCATCTGCTTTTCATCGATGCCGTTCATACCCATATTTACATCAAGAATGTTGGCTCCCCGCTCCTCCTGTTCTCTGGCAAAATCCACCACCATTGAAAGGGAACCATTTTTTAAGGTCTCCTGGAACTTCTTTTTACCTGTAGGATTAATTCTCTCGCCGATAACCATAAATGGTCCATCCAAATCAATCCAGGTATTCATTCTCTCGGAGGTAACAACTCTAAGAGGCTTATCCTCGATTTTGTGAGCTGGCTTATCCTTAAGACGGTTAACAAGCTCCCTAATGTGATCTGGTGTAGAGCCACAGCAGCCTCCAAACAAAGTAGCTCCTGCTTCGTATAATTTCTCGCTTGCGTCAGCGAATTCCTGCGGAGTCATCTTGTATACAGTCTTACCGTTTTCAAGCTCAGGAAGACCAGCATTTGGCTTTACCATAATTGGCACTGTGGCAACAGGTGTCATCTGCTGAACAAGCTCAAGCATTGCATCTGGGCCAGTGCTACAATTCATACCTACGCAATCCACTCCCATAGATTGAAGTACAATAATAGCTGTCTCAGGTGAGGTGCCATACAAGGTCTTACCATCCGGATTGTAGGTCAATGAAACAATAATAGGCAAATCGCAGGATTCCTTTATAGCAAGCACTGCCGCACGGCACTCCTGAAGACTCATCATTGTCTCAACAACAAACATATCTACGCCCTCCTGAAGAATGGCAGCCACCTGCTCCTTGTAGCAATCCACAAGTTCTTCAAACATCAAATCTCCAAGGGGATAAAGCTGCTTTCCTGTCATGGAAATATCTGCTGCCACAAACTTTCCCTCTGGTGCAATCTCACGGGTAAGTCTCACCAGCTGACGGTTTATATTTACCAGATCATCTGCCAGACCATACTCATCAAGCTTAATTCTGGTGCCTGTAAAAGTAGGGGCAAGTACAATATCAGAGCCTGCCTCATAGTATGCCTTCTGAACCTCCTGAATAGCCCATGGATTATCAATAATCCATTTTTCAGGGCAAACGCCAGCCTTCATGCCTCGCTTCTGAAGCTCAGTGCCGGTGGCGCCATCTATGAATACAGTTCTGGTCTCTAGTAATTTTCTAAATTCTACTCTAGTCATTATGCCTTACTCCTCAATTGCATGCCTGATATAATCTATAAACTTAACCGCCAAATCTGATGGCGTATAATCCTTATTAATTAAATATCCAAACTCAATCTGTCCCTCTTCGTTGAAAAGCTTTATGCCAGGACCATAGCCTCTCTCATAATTCTTAAAGGACTCTGCACCAAGGTTTGCCAGATGGTTCTTTTCCAGCATATTGTGCATTACATAATCACTGTTTGTAACCACAGCGATTTTCTCGTTAATGTCAAACTCCACTCCATTCTCGGTCTTCCAGTTTCCAAAGCGAAGATACTCATCATTTTCAGACTGAATGTATTTCAGATTACTGTAATCCTTCATTCCATCCTGATTCGTATATACGATATCCTCAGGTGCAAAATAAACCATACCATCCATCTTTTTAAGAGAAACAAATCTCAGATTGTTTTTCTTAATCAAATACTCCAGCTGATTTTTGGTATCTGGAAAAACATAGATAAAGCTCACCTCATCCTCAGAGAGCTTTAGTCGTTCAACCAGAGCCTTAGGACTGTCTGCATGGATGTAAAAACAGCAATCCTCATCCTTATGCTTTTCATAAAATTCAGAAAAACAATTTGCGATCCATGAGCTATGAATGGAACCTATTCTGACCACATTTCGCTGAAGGTTTCGTTTTTCACTCTCCAGTCTGTCGAAATCAGCGACAATACCGCTGGCCTTCTGATATAAAGCTTTACCCTTATCAGTAAGTGAAATGCCCTTGCTCTCACGTTTAAATAAAGGATGGTCAAGCTCCTGCTCCAAGGATGCTATCACCTTGCTTACGCTAGATTGAGTTGTAAAAAGTACACTGGCTGCCTCGCTAAATGAACCTACATCTGCGGAAACAACAAAGTACTTTAATTGCTTTATTTCCATAGAAATCCCCTCGTACTTTAATCTGCTAAAGATTTTAACATATAAAGAAAGAGCAGTCCAACGGGACCGCTCTCATTTCTATCTATAGGTAGCTATAAAATTATTCTAACACCAACGCACCTTCCTCGTCATAAGAGAAAAGTGGTATGGCACCTCTGTAGCCCTTTGGCAATGGCTTTGGTACATTGCAGGTGCTCTTCATCTCATAGACTCTTCCAGTCTCACCACTTATCTTCATTCCTCTAGCGTTCGCTACATCTGAACCAGAGAAGTAAAGAATAATTGGCATAAGCACTGCCGCAACACCAATCTGTCCAATCTGGTTAGCAATCTGAGCGATTGAAATTACATTCATCTTCTTCTGAGAATCATTTGTAATAATCCCCCTTTATAATCTCTTTCTTCTTTACCTATATAACTTCAACTGAACTTCTCCGAACATTCCGGTTGGCTCAATGACAGTTCTCTCCTTGCCAAAAATACCTGGCTTGCTATTTGCGTCGCGAAGGGCTGTGGTTGATACTCTAACCTCCAGCTTGTTTGCGCCAGCTACTAAAGCGTCTGCTGGGATAACAACCTCATATGGAGGTATAAGCTTCTTGCCTACTTCCTTGCCATTTACGATTGCAGTCATGCACTCAAATACATATTCTGCTGTGAATGCTGCCTTTGCAGGAACTGCATCAAGGTTAAACTCTGTAGTGTAAATAAGCTCGCCTGAGAAATCCTTATTGATGTTTGATACAGGCTGAAGCTTGAAGCTCTTTTCTGTCTTTGATTCAGCTACTGCAATCTGCTTTAACTCTAAATCAAAGGTATCAATCTTAACGCTACCAGCTTCCTTTAATTCTGCCTCTGGCTCTACAGCGTTCTCTGGATTCGTAATTACGATAATTGAATTGTATGGCTTGATTACTACATGTGCCTTTTCCCCATCTGCCACAATTTTTGTAGTAACATCTGCCATTGCATCATATAATCCATAAGAATCTGCCTTTGGTAAAATTAAATCAATATCTACTGTCTCGCTTACTGATGCGTTCATAAGGAAGAATATATCCTTACCATCTTTACGATAATGATATTGACGAACATTTACATCTTCTTTAGAAAGCTTAAGCTCATCGCCGATTCCATCCTTTTCAAGCTGCTTAGCAAGCTGATCTAAAGCCACTACCTTTCCTGCCTTGTGAAGCTCTGAAAGAAGCTTCATATCATCCTTTTCAGCGATTCCACCTGGTAACGCATTTACGAATATTACGTTAAGGTTTGCATTAGCAACGATAAATCTTGCTGCTGCCTCAGAGATATATTCGCACTCAGGAACAATAAGAGCCTTCATTGTGCTTTCGTTTACAACAAGGTCATTGCCCTCAACCTTTGTGCCATAGTAATCCTTATCAACAAATACATCTGCTGGAAGGTACTCAAAATCAAGCTGATTTGTGAGAAGCTCACGACCGATTTCATAGCCGAACATTGTCTCACCAGCCCAGTCAGATTCTGCCTCATATAAAACAGCAACCTGTGGCACATTCTTTCCACCTGAGAATAAATTGCAAAGTCTGTCTGTGTATCTCATCAACTCGCAGAAATACTTAAACTGTGGGTTGTTGCCTCTTGCATAGAAATGTGGTGGACAGTCGTTGTCTGGATACTCTGCCATTGAGAATGCGTGTGGTACAAAGTAGTTGATCCCCTGAGCTACATGGTGGTCAACAATCCACTTCATATCTCTAACACCAAGTCTCCAGCCGTAAGCTCCGAAAGTCTCGCACATGAGACGACCCTTCTTTGCTGGATCTATAGCAGCTGCAGAAGCACCCAGCTTAGCTACTTGATAGTGGTAAACATCTGGTAATGGCTCAGAGAAACCAGTGTGACGTCTTGCCACATCATTTCCTGGCATAAGCTGGTAACCGATGTTGTCAACACCTGCCATGTGCTGGCCCTTCATAGCTCTGAAGTAATGACCAGTACCAGCGCCAAGTCTCATATGGTTCTGAAAATCCTCAACTACATGGCCGATGTACTCAACACCGTGGTTCTGGCACCACTGGCCAAGCTGGCAGCTGAAGTTCTTTGAGTAGAGCTGTGAAACGAAATCCATATATGCAACACGAAGTTCTCTGTGCTCATCTGTTGTATCTACAGCAAAAAGAAGTGGAAGCTTCTGGAAAAGCTCTGAACCAAACTTGTCCTTGAGCATCCCCTCTAATTCCTGCCCCCATGGCAATGTAAAGTGCTTTCCTACCTTTACATCCTCACCAAAGCCTGGGCAGTTGTAGAAGCCTGGCTCGTCTGAGAAGAAACCAGCGATAACATTTCCAAATAAATCCTTGTACTTCTCGTAATGCTTTTCATATACCTCATCGATTAAGACTCTTACTGAATCCTTCTCGATGTAATTTACATACTCTAAATGGTCACCCATGTTTGTGGTGGTGAAAGTAACAAATATTCTCCATACACCAGCTGGTAAATCAGCTGTGAGAACACCGTCCTTAACCTTGGCTGTCAAATCAATGTATTCATTAGTTACAACATCGTTCTTGCTAACCTTGTATGCTGTCACTGAAAGAAGTCTTGTCTCATCATAGATTGGAGTTGGAAGCTGCTTTCCAAAATCCATCCATGTGAACTGACGTGTAGTGAGCACATCAACATCCACCTGTGCCTGTGGCATTGGACCTACCACATCAACAAACTGGCTGAATAAGAAACGTCTGCACTTTTCTGGCTGCTTCTTCATTCCATCATTTGCCATTCCTGTTGGGAAATGTGCATCATCCAAAATCCAGATTGTCATATCACGCTTCTTAGCCTCGTCGATGACGATATCCACATCATGCCACCACTTATCTCCTGCATACTCAGGATGTGGGCGAGCCTCTAAGCAGACTGAGTTGATTCCTGCTTCGTGAATCTTTTCTATTTCAGTGCGGATGACTTCCTCATCCTCACCTCTCATCCATAAAAAAGGAAAAATGTGATTGTCTTTCATAAAATAAATCCTCCTGAAAAATTGCAATTTCTCGTTTATCTGATAATGCTATAATACAAAGATTTTTTCTAATATCCTTGTATGAAATTGGCAATTAGCATGTAAATTTTTGACATGACACTCTTGCTGTGATATTTTGTTATAAAGTTTTTATCCCAGGAGAAACAATAAATGAGATTAGAATCGATAGATAACCTTCCATTAGATGAAGACGAAAGCATATGGAAAAATGCCTACGAAAGCAGAGATAAAAGTCTCTGGGAAAAGGCTCTTTCTGTTGATGAATATAAAAATTACATGGAACAGGGAAAAATTGCCATTGCGCCTACCTCCCATTACTTTTTCGAGAATACCTTGAATAATATGGGGGTTACAATTGATAGTGTCAACAATACATCAAACGTAACCATCACCAGACACAGACGCTACAGCTACCCTGTGCTTCACAATCATGATTATGTAGAGATAGTTTATATTGCAAAAGGATATTGCACCAACTGCTTTCAGGGCTATTCCTTTGAGATGCAAGAAGGTGATGTATGTATTATGGCCCCAAGCTCAATTCATGCCCTGTCCTGCACAAATGATGAATCCATTATCTTAAATCTTATGATGAATAAGGATTTTTTTGACCAGAACTTTTTGGGCTTTCTCAGAGGCGGACGAATTCTGGTAAACTATCTGGAAAACATTTTGTACCAGCGTGACAGCAGTCCGTACATTCTTTTCCCTACTGGAAATGATCAGTGGCTCAAGGAGCTTGCCAGAAGGCTTCTCAGAGAAATTACCTTTAAGCCTCATGCCTATGAATACTCCACCAGTCTTCTAACCAGCGAGTTTCTCCTTCATCTGGTTCGTGAATACGAAATACTTGCCATCGTGCCAAATCAAAAAACTCAGGTTCAAAACAACCTGATTGTGGCTGTTCTTGGATACCTGAGTGTAAATTATAACAAGGCAACACTTGAGGACACAGCTGCCTTTTTCGGATATTCAAATGCTTACCTAAGCAGATTAATTCATAAATCCACCGGCAAAACCTTTAACACCATCATCACTGAGCTTCAGATGGAGCATGCCATAGAGATGATGAACAAAGGAAAAACCAACCTCACCGAGATTGCCCAGGAGGTTGGCTGTTTTGATTCAAGTCATTTCAGTAAAAAATTTAAGAAGTTTTATGGTAAATCGCCTGCGTCTTACTCTGTGAATAATGGTGTAGAGTAATATCTGTCACCTGAATCTGGGAGTAATGCTACAATTGTCTTGCCCTTGTTCTCAGGCTTCTTTGCAAGCTCAATAGCTCCGTGTAAAGCTGCGCCTGAAGAGATACCTACTGAAATACCTTCCTTCTTTGCTAAAAGCTTTGCAGCATCAAAGGCATCCTGAGCCTCTGCTGTAAAGATCTCATCATAAACCTCTGTATTGAGAACATCTGGAACGAAGCCTGCACCAATACCCTGAATCTTGTGTGCGCCTGCACGTCCCTCAGACAGAACTGGCGAATCCTTTGGCTCTAAAGCTACAATCTTTACATCAGGCTTCTGTGACTTAAGATATTCGCCAACACCAGTAATTGTTCCGCCTGTACCTACACCTGCGATAAAGATATCAATATCTCCATCTGTATCTTTCCAAATCTCTGGACCTGTGGTCGCACGATGTGCTGCTGAGTTTGCAGGGTTTACAAACTGACCAGGGATAAAGCCTCCGTCAATTTCTTCTGCCAGTTCCTCAGCCTTAGCGATAGCACCCTTCATGCCCTTTGCACCTTCTGTAAGAACGATTTCTGCGCCGTAAGCCTTAAGAATATTTCTACGCTCAACTGACATTGTCTCAGGCATTGTGAGAATAGCTCTATAGCCCTTAGCAGCTGCAATAGCAGCAAGACCAATACCTGTATTTCCTGATGTAGGCTCGATAATTACAGAGCCTTCCTTTAAAAGACCTTTCTCCTCAGCATCCTCAATCATTGCAAGAGCAACTCTGTCCTTTACAGAACCTGCTGGATTGAAGTACTCAAGCTTAACTAAAACCTTAGCCTCAAGACCAAGCTCCTTCTCAATATTTGTCACCTCAACAAGTGGTGTGTTTCCAATGAGCTCTGATCCGCTCTTGTAAATGTTTGCCATAGCATTAACCTCCGTGTGTATAAACTATTACATATTATATATCTTATTAAACAGAACTGCCATTGTTTTAAACAGCCTGACTGTTTACCTCTGTGCTTTCAGAAAACACCTGAACTCCATCGATAGCTGCGAAGCCCTTCTCAAGATCCTCAATGATATCGTCAATGTGCTCTGTGCCGATTGAAAGTCTGATTGTGCTCTGAGTGATTCCCTGATCTAAAAGCTCCTCTTCTGTAAGCTGTGAGTGTGTTGTTGTCGCTGGGTGAATTACAAGACTCTTAACGTCTGCTACATTTGCAAGGATTGAGAAAATCTGAAGATTATCAATGAACTTGAAGGCCTCTTCCTTTCCTCCCTTGATTTCAAATGTAAATATGCTGCCGCCATCCTTAGGGAAATACTTCTTGTAAAGCTCATGGTCTGGATGATCCGATACAGAAGGATGATTTACCTTTGCAACCTTTGGATGATTCTTAAGGAACTCTACAACCTTTGTAGTATTCTCTGCATGTCTGTCAAGACGAAGTGGCAATGTCTCAATTCCCTGAAGAAGTAAGAATGCATTAAATGGTGAAATTGTAGCACCTGTATCTCTAAGAAGAATTGCTCTGATGTATGTTACGAATGCTGCTGGAGCTGTTGCATCTGCAAATGAAATTCCGTGGTAGCTTGGGTTTGGCTCTGCAATTGCAGGGAACTTTCCGCTCTTCTTCCAATCATATGTACCAGCTTCAACGATGACACCACCAAGTGTAGTTCCGTGGCCACCAAAGAACTTTGTAGCTGAGTGAACAACGATGTCTGCTCCGTGCTCAATTGGACGTACCCAATAAGATGCTCCAAATGTGTTGTCTACAACAAGCGGAAGCTCATGGCGATGTGCGATTTCTGCTAAAGCATCGATATCAGGAATATCTGAGTTTGGATTTCCAAGTGTCTCAATGTAGATTGCCTTTGTGTCTTCCTGAATTGCTGACTCAACCTCTTCAAGGTTGTGAGCATCTACAAATGTAGCTGTAACACCATACTGTGGAAGTGTGTGTGCAAGTAAGTTGTAACTTCCGCCGTAGATTGTCTTCTGAGCTACGATGTGTCCGCCACCTGCAGCAAGTGCTTCGATTGTGTATGTGATTGCTGCTGCTCCAGATGCAACTGCAAGGGCTGCTGAGCCACCTTCAAGTGCTGCTACTCTCTGCTCTAAAACTCCCTGTGTTGAGTTTGTAAGTCTTCCGTAAATATTTCCTGCATCAGCGAGACCAAAGCGATCAGCTGCATGCTGAGAATCTCTAAATACATAAGATGTTGTCTGGTAAATAGGTACTGCTCTAGCATCAGATGCTGGATCTGGATTTTCCTGTCCTACGTGAAGTGCCAATGTTTCGAATCTGTAATTGCTCATATTTTTATCCTCCTTATTCTTAGGTTTTTGTTCGGTGTTTTTTAACTTGAATAGATAATATAACTTATTACCTACTAGGTCAATAGGTTTTATAATCGTAAAAAATGATACCTAGTTATCAATCAAATTAATAACCAGGTATCATATAATTATCTCTTAATTTTACCACTAGCAGTTTTCTCGAATTCTACTTCGGTAAACTCTACTTTATGAATACGTTTATAAATAGGCAATTCCTGATTGAGCTGAGCCACGTATTCACGAATTGCTTCGTGCTGCTCCTCAGGTGCGAAGACTCCTGCGATAATTCTATCGATGCTTTCATATACCTTGCACTCCACTACAGAGTCGCACTTGTAAAGCATCTTCTCCAGCTCCTCTGGGCTTACATTTTCACCGCTTGAAAGAATAATAAGATTCTTCTTACGACCAGTGATATATACGTAACCCTCTTCATCTATGTATCCCAAATCTCCTGTGTGGATTACTCCATCTATCAGGCAGGCATCAGTCTCCTCTGGATTGTTGTAGTAGCCCTGCATTATCTGACTGCCACCAATGCAAATCTCACCGTCCTGGATTGTAAGCTCCACGCCTTCAACTGGTCTTCCCACAGACTCAAGGTGTCTATGAATATCAAAATTACAGGTAACATTTCCACCTGTCTCTGTCATACCGTAGAACTGACAGAATAATATATGCTGCTGAAGGAATGGCCCAATGGTCTCTAAATCAATCTTTGCCCCAGCAGAAGCCACTATCTTTACACCACCAAGTCGTGAAAGATTACCACGGTTAATAGCCTTTTTCCAAAGCTTAAGCACAGCTGGTGTGACAACGCCAACATCCACTGTCTCTCCTTCTAGATCAAAGAGAATATTCTTTGGATTGGCACTGAGATACAGGCTACAACAGCACTCAAGGCAGGCAAGCCATGCTGTAATTCCAGCCACATGGTAGAATGGGAAATTGCTGTAAATTCTCATTCCGATAAGGGAGTCAGGCCCACCTAAATAATCGCTGTTTATAACGGATTTCTTGCTGCCAAACTGGTTGCCTACAGAAAGCACTACACCCTTTGAAAGACTTGTGGTACCTGATGTGTAAATAATCAAAATAGGATTATCTGCCTCATCATCAGTAAAGTCAGAAAGCTGAAGCTCCTGCTCCTTTGGCCCAATAAACTCAGACTTTGAATGCTGCTTTACTTCTGCTGTAATCTTGTCCTTAAAATCATCCTCAAGAATCAAAGCTTCCAGCTCAGAGTTGGCAATAATATAGCTAATGTTTTCTGAGTTCTCCAAAGTATTAATTGGAACAACCACAGCCCTGCTAAACATTAACGCTGCCAAAAGAACTGTATATTCATAATTACTCTCACATAACAAACCAATATGGCGTCCCTTAAGATTTCCTAAGGTCTGCTCTAAATTATAAGCACAAAAACGAATCTCTCTGGCATATTCACAGAAGCTCACTTGAAAGCTTCTGTCACCATCTAAATTCTTTAACGCAGTTCTGTCACCATATTCTTCTAATGTCTGTAAAAGATTAAACATTGCAAGTCCTTTCTTTTGTCACTAACTAGCTGCTACAAGCTTCACAATATCATTTACTGTCTGTACTGCTAATAAATCCTTTTCTGAAATAATAATTGAATACTCTTCCTCTATTTTTGAAACGATTGACAAAATCTCCAATGAAGCCAAATCCAGATCATCTATAAGTAAGCTGTCCTCTTTGATGGTCTCTGCTGGAATATCTGCCACATCAACGATAATATCAACTATTTTCTTAAACGCATCTGTCACGCTTGTTCCCTCCGAAGTATAATGGCCTTTTTCGATGCCATTCTTTTTAATGAATAAATATATTTGAGCTTAACAAAGATAAATGTAGCACCTAAAACTACAAATGCTCTAACGCCAAACTGAATAACATTCCTCATTGCTATAGAACCAATCCAACGGGTCACAAAAATATGCTGTATGTGGTCACCTACAGACTTCAATTCGATTGAGTGAATGCAAAGAACATAAAGGGAATATCTACCTATTCTTCTGATGAAGTCCATAACTGGCCCTTCAAAACGATTCAGATATAGGAAAAGCCATATAAACGACAATGATATCAGTGCATTTCCCAAAATAGTGGCTGGTCCAAGCTTATAGATGTTCATGGACATGTTCATATCATCCCCAAGGCATCTGAGCAATAAGGCAATAGCAAAAATACTGGCAATCATAACCACCTTTTTCTTGGTGCTGTACTCAGAAAGGAAAATCCTCTTTTTCTTAGCAAAATATCCAATACAAATATACAGTGTGGAAATAAGTCCCTGAGACAATGAAAATGGAACGGTTCCAACCAGGCTAAGTGCCCAACCACCGCAGGATACAGCTGTAGTTGCAAGCAAAAGCTTCTTACCATCTAGTATGCTGGCAAGCTGATTAAAGATTAAATCTCCTATGACAAGTGCCAATAAAAACCAGTTAGGGCTTGCCTCAGCATAACCCAACAAGATATTCTTAAATAGTCTGATAGTCTCTGATGCTGTACCGTGGAAATTACCATAATAGATATAGAAGGCGCAGAAATTAATCACTGCAACTAAGACCATAGAGATCAGATATGGAATAATTAAAGTCTTAAACTGTCTTTTTAAGCACTTTTTGAAGGTAGTCTTTCTAAAGCCATAGCCACTTAAAATGAACATAATTGGCATAGATGCTTCCCCAAAGACATACACAAAAATCATACCTATTATTAAAATAGCCTGTAAGAATGACTTTGGCATATAAAAATCCGCATCCAAAAAGTCAAACAAACCTGCTGTGTGAGAAAGCATAACGATGAGCATTATACTGCCCTTTAGAAAATCAAACATACCTAAAGTGTTCTTGATTTCATAATTGCTTCTTTTCATTTATTATTCGTCCCTTAAAAGTTTAGTCATTGAAAAAAGTCAATTATTGCCAGACTTCTTCGTTATATAACTCAACCCCGTACTGTTCGTACATGATATATTATAAATGTTTATAAAATGTTTATAACACCACACTTGCACCAAATTTAATTAAAATATTATACAAAATAACCAATTCATCCTAAACCAATAAAAAAGAACCAAACTAAACAGCTTGGTTCTTTGTGTATCTTTAGTGATATTTATCAAATAATAGTTTCTATAATATCAAAATAATTTGATACCTGGCTTACTCGAAAGCTACTACTGCTCCATCATATGTGTCAGCGATGAACTTCTTTACATCGTCCGACTTAAGAACATCTACAAGTGCCTTGATGCTATCACTGTTCTCGTTACCCTCTGCAACTGCGATGATGTTTACGTATGTCTTTGCAGCCTCAGAATCTGTAGCCTCGTATGCGATAGAATCCTTAGCTACTGAGAAGCCTGCCTCAAGAGCATAGTTACCATTTAATACAACGAATGCAACCTCATCCTTAACACGGGCAACCTGTGCAGCCTCAAGCTCCTGAAACTCAAGGTTCTTTGGATTGTCTACGATATCATTGATTGTAGCTGTAAGACCAGCGCCATCCTTAAGCTTAAGAAGTCCGTTGTCCTGAAGAAGGAGGAGTGCTCTTGCCTCGTTTGTGGTGTCATTTGGGATTGCGATTACATCGCCGTCAGCTGCCTCGTCAAGGGAAGCCTTTGTGCCTGGGTAAATTCCAAATGGCTCGTAGTGGATGTCACCAGCATCTACAAGATGTGTTCCCTGCTCCTCATTGAAGCTGTCAAGATATGGAACATGCTGGAAGTAGTTTGCATCAAATTCACCAGACTCTACAACAAGGTTTGGCTGAACATAATCATCAAATACAGTTACATCAAGCTTATAGCCTTTCTCCTCAAGAAGTGGTGCTGCAAACTCTAAAATCTCAGAGTGAGGTGTAGCTGATGCTGCAACCTTGATTGTCTGAAGCTCTGCTGGAGCAGCTGACTCATCGCCTGCCGCTGTCTGCTCTGCAGCTGGTGTATCTGTTGTAGCTGCGCTGTCTGATGAACCACAGCCTGTTAATGCGCCTAATACGAATGTCGCTCCTAAAATGCTTGCTAATATTTTCTTTGTCATATTCTTTTCTCCTTTTCGATTCCTTTTCTTATGTTATAAAACTTATTACCCTAAGGGTCAATAGGTTTAATAATAGAGAAAAATTATATCTTGTTATAAATATTATTTATATCAAAAAGCACCTTCCTTTCGGAAGGTGCCTGAAAGTCAAGCTTATAAATTAGCTATTGTTTTGGTTCTTAAGCTCTAAGTAAAGTGCTGCATCTGTGTTGTGCATATATGGTCCTGTCCAAAGTAGGAATGCAATACCTAAGGTAATGCAACCAAGAAGAATCCATCCAAGGAATGAAAGGTCAAGCAAAAATGCACGCCACTTATGTCCATTCATCATCTCACGAGACTTTGTAATTGTCTCTGTAGCTGAAAGCTCTGGATTGTCCTTGATGATGTAAGGAACCATTCTGTATGAATAGCTCTTAATAGCTCCTGGTATAATAAATAAGCATGTCCAAAGAACGAGGAAAATATCTCTCACCAATAATGTAACGAAGATATGTCCATAATCACTGAAGCCTTCCTTGATAACACCAAGACCTACGCCTGGATTCTCAACATTCTCCTTGAAGAACTTGTAACAACCTACCTCTACAGGATTCTTGATAAAAATACGAATCAATAAGCCAATGATAAACGCAACACTTACAAATCCAAATAGAATTCCTGCAAGAGTGAATTGAGCCTCTGAAGAGAGACCACTAAAGGTATTGCTAATATCTTCTGTGCCAGTGCTAGCATTATTTCCTGTGGCAGCTGTTGAACCACCTGTTAGAATAGCAAGCAAAAATGCTGCTAAAACTGATTTCCAATAATTAGCCTTAAAGGCCTCTTTACCTCTAGCTTTAATTTCGCCTATAGTCCACATACATTTTTCTCCTTTCGTAATCAACTTAATTTCGTGTAATAAAAATGTAGCTATATAAATAATAACGTATTTACAAAGCTTTTAGCTTTATTTCACAGATTTTTTACAATTGTCGACAAAAATGTTTTGTGGACTGTACTTTTCTATATTTTTTGCTATTTCTTATGGTCAAATTTCTTTGCGATGGCCATTCCGCTGTTCTGGAAAATCTGGAATAACACAATCAAAAGAATAACGGTAACAATCATGATATCAGTCTGATAACGATAATAACCGTAGCGAACTGCAATATCACCAAGTCCGCCACCGCCTACTGTACCTGCCATAGCCGAGTAGCCAAGAACGGTACCAAGAGCGATTGTTGCATTGGTAATAAGTGAGGTGCGGGCCTCTACCAAAAGTACCTTGAACACGATCTGAGTGTTGCTGGCACCCATAGACTTTGCAGCCTCGATAACACCAGCATCAACCTCCTTAAGGGAAGCCTCTACCATTCGGGCAATGTATGGTGCTGCTGAAATTACAAGGGGAACGATTGTAGCTGTACTTCCGTAGGATTTGCCAACTACAAGTCTTGTAAATGGAATCAATAAAATAAGTAAAATCAAAAATGGTACTGAACGAACCACATTAGATACTGCGTCTAAAACCTTATATAATGCTGGATTTGGCTTTAATCCGTTCACATCTGAAATAGTAAGAAGTACTCCCATTGGAAGACCTAAAACATAGCCTAAAAATGTGGATACCACACTCATGTATATGGTCTGCAGTATTCCCTCTAATATCATATTTACAATGGTGCTATCCCACATAACCATCTACCTCCGCTTCTTCTATGTTTAGTTCCTGTGACTGCCTCCCGGTTGGTCTGCTGTCACCATCAATCCAAAAAAACTTATCCTCTGGAAGATTTACCTCTCCAAGCTTACCAGTATCTACAAGCTGGCCCTCCTCAAGGATAGCTACCTTATTACAGATAGCCTTTACCACTGACATCTGGTGAGTGATAAGTACGATTGTAATTCCATATTCCTTGTTGATGCGCTTCAAAAGAGCAAGAATCGAAGCAGTAGTCTGCGGATCAAGAGCTGAAGTTGCCTCATCACAGAGTAGAATCTTTGGATTTGTAGCCAAAGCTCGCGCTATAGCAACTCTCTGCTGCTGTCCGCCTGAAAGCTGTGATGGATATGCCTTTGCCTTGTCATCAAGACCTACCTTCTCAAGGAGAGAAACAGCCTTTGCCTTAGCCTCAGCCTTCTTTACTCCCTGGAGAATAAGAGGAAACATAACATTTTCCACTACACTCTTCTGCTGAAGAAGATTGAAGTGCTGGAAAATCATAGCGATTTCCTGACGTTCCTTGCGAAGCTCCTTCTCAGAAAGGGAACCAAGCTCCTTTCCTTCTATGATAACCTGACCGCTTGTAGGACGCTCCAGATAATTCAAGCAACGAATCAGAGTACTCTTACCGGCGCCAGACATACCGATGATACCAAAAATATCACCCTTTTCGATATTCAGGCTTATGTCAGTGATGGCGTCTACCCTTGTGACCTTGTCTTCAAAGGTCTTTGTTAAGTTCTTTATCTCAATTTCGTACATTAATTAAATCCTCTTTCTATAATAAATGCCGTATATCTCATAATAATCCCATTAAAATACTCTGTAAATAGAACTTCGATAATCTACTATAGAATAAAATTATAGCTGGCTATAAATATAATTTATAACCAGCTATTAATTAACACTTTATTATTCCACCACCAAGGACTACATCCCCGTCATAAAAGACAGCCGACTGTCCAGGAGTGATTGCCCTTTGAGGCTCATCAAATATTATTTTAGCAGAGGTATCTCCTACTCTCTCTACAAGACAAGGCTGCTCCTCCATTCTGTAGCGCACCTTTGCCTTACAACGGAAAGATTCCTCCATTTTATCAGGATTAATCCAGTTGATATTTTCCACATATACATCACGTGAAAACAAATCCTCATTCTTGCCAAGGATCACCTGATTCTTTTCTGTATCAAGCTTTACCACGTAAAGTGGGTATGCTGCTGAAATACCAAGGCCCTTTCGCTGACCTATGGTGTAGCACACCAGTCCCTTATGCTGCCCCAGGACATTGCCATCCATATCAACAAAATCACCTGGCTCGTATTCCTTTCCAGTGAATCTCTTGAGAGCAGAAACGTAATCTCCATCAGGTACAAAGCAAATATCCTGACTGTCAGGTTTATTCGCATTTACGAATTCATTAGACTCTGCAATTTTTCTTATTTCATCCTTTGAATATTCTCCAAGTGGAAAATCTGTGTGAGCCAACTCATCCTGAGTCATTGAATAAAGCACATAGGATTGATCCTTGCCCTTATCCTTTCCCTTTAAAAGCTGGTAGCTTCCATCTTCGCATTTACGAACTCGTGCGTAGTGACCAGTAACTACCTTATCACACCCAAGCTCCAATGCCCTGCGATAAAGCTCACAAAACTTAAGGTGCTTGTTACATTCAATGCAAGGGTTAGGTGTCATTGCATGCTCGTAGCAATCGATAAAATTATCAATAACCTTTTCCCTAAACTGATCCTTGAAATTGAAGGTGTAGTGAGGCATTCCAAGCCTTCTGGCAACATCCTTTGCGTCCTGCACATCATCTAAGGAACAGCAGGTGCTGGTGTCGGACAAATCCACGTCCTCATTGCCGTAAAGCTTCATGGTACAGCCTACGCATTCATAATTCTTTTCTTTCATTAAAAGAGCGGCGACACTACTGTCCACGCCGCCACTCATTGCTATCAGTGCCTTCATAAATCCTCCGTATATGATATGAATATACAGCCAATCTCAGGGTCAGTCAACTACTAATCCACTAGGCAAATACAGAGAGCCTGCTATACAAAGAACCTTTGCGGAAGCCTTTATCTCTTCAATGGCCTCATCACTTGCCAGCACCTGCGCCTTAACGCCTCTGGCTTTAATCATTTCAGCCAAAGCCTCTGGCTCCATAGTCCTTGGACTTGGAACAGCCACTGTGTAAACTTCCTCAGCAACAGGAAGAAGTGAATCAAGCATTTTATCTACTTCCTTATCCTTTAAAATCCCAAGGATAAAGGTAATCTTTGTATCTGGAAAATATTCCTTGAGGGACTCAGCAAGAACTTTTGCCCCCTGTCTATTGTGACCTCCATCTATAATCACCGGCGGATTGTTCTGAAGCATTGTAAAGCGGCCATACCAGCTCATATTTTTTATTCCAGCAGCCATGGTCTCCGTTGAAATATCATAGCCTAAAGCCACCAGCTTTTCCGCCGCCAAAACCGCCAGCGCAGCATTGTATATCTGATAAGTTCCCAGCATTTTGGTTTCAAAAATACTATCACCTATACCTATCCTATACCTCTGTCCAGACAAATCTCTATCTATTAACTCAGGCACCCTGGCGTAACTTAATTCAACCTGAAGCCTGTCACAGACACTTTCCAGCACTGCCTTAACCTCATCCTCCTGAGGAGCAGAAACCACTACGGTACCTTCCTTAATTATCCCGGCTTTTTCCTCTGCTATCTCCGTGAGGGTATCCCCAAGAATAGTCATGTGGTCATAGCTGATTGGTGTAATAACTGTCACTAATGGAGATGGAATCACATTGGTGGTGTCTACCTTTCCACCCATGCTTACCTCAAGAACCACAATGTCACAGCCTACTTCCTTAAAATATATGAAAGCCATCACCGTCAGGATTTCATATTCACTAGGATATATTCCCTTTTTTGTCAAAGCATCATAGGCAGGCTTTACTATAGAAAAAATCCTCTGAAAAGCTTCATCGGAAATATCCGCTCCATTAACCTTAAACATTTCGTTGTAAGCATATAAAAAAGGTGAGGTAAATAGCCCCACCTTTAATCCTGCTTCCTTGAGAATAGATGCTATATAAGCTGAAGTGGAACCTTTTCCATTTGTGCCGGCCACGTGGACGTATTTTAAATCCTTGTGGGGCTCGCCAATGGCTTCTAGTAGAGCTAGCTCTGCATCCAATGAAAATAAATCAGATGCCTTTTTACCCTTTTCAGCCGGTGGTGCAAAATGTGGAAGGTTCTTCAAAAACTCAAACGCATTATCCAAAAATCAGTCCTCTATTTCTGACCTTCTCTAAGGCCTTAAATATCACATATGTCAATGCAATGTTTATAGGGAGCGTAATAAGCTCCTTTGGCAAACGTGCCAATATTGTAGCCCAAAAGCCATTCTGGAAATACAGCATATTCAGCCAATAGCTGTTCATAAGAATACCTACAATTAAAGTATTCACGGCCTGTGCCACTGCAACTCTTGGCAGTGTAAATTTCTTATTGTAAAGAACTACACCAAAAATAATGCCTGTGATAGCCGAGCTTACTGTAAAGCCTGGGAAAAATGGACCAGTAGGCTTCACTAAATATCCTCCGATATCAACCAGTGCTCCTACCACTCCGCCCACTCCTGGGCCAAAAAGCATACCAGCCAAAGCGATCGGCAGTGAGCCAAATCTGATTTCAATAAGCTGGGTGATTGGAATTTTAAAAAATCCAAGTACTATGCCAACGGCTGTAAGCATAGCTGCAACAGTAAGTGTCTTTGTGTCTCTAAGTTTCTTCATAAAAATACACCTCCTTTGCAGTTCCTTTAGTCTACATTGGAGGTGTTATACACAACTCTATGTAGCAGCGGGATGCGACCATAAAACCGCGGATTATCCTTCGTCCAAATGACAACTCCCTGTTCACCTGGCACTTAACGCTTTACAGTCTACTCTGCATTTGTTTTTCTGTATTATATGTTTTGTACAATCCAAATGCAACCATAAATTTACATTTAATAAATTATTATTCATATCTAAGAGCATCGATAGGATTCATCTTTGCTGCTCTCTTGGCTGGCGAATATCCGAATATGACACCTATTGCCGTCGAGAAACCAACTGAAATATAAAGGCTGGTAAAGGAAATATTTACGGGATAACTCAATAGCTTCGCTGCTGTGATTCCCAAGGTAAGACCAAGAGTCATTCCTATTAATCCCCCTATCAGACAAAGTATAACAGCCTCACTGATAAACTGAAGCATTATCATTGAGTCCTCTGCACCCAGGGCCTTTCTGGTACCGATTTCCTTAGTTCTTTCAGTGATAGATACGGTCATAATATTCATAACACCGATTCCACCTACTAAAAGGGCAATGGCTGCAATAAGAGAAAAGGCCGTTGTCATTTGCTTCATCTGCTTTTGGGTACTTTCGATGTAGGTCTTGTTTGTATATGTGTCTATAGTCAGCTTATCCCCAAGCTTTGTGGCCAGCTTCTCCTTTAGATAGCTTGAAATCTCATAAGAAAATGTCATTACGTCAGTGTCCGGTGAAGCCACTATAGTCACATCACTGAGCTCCTTTTTATGAGTTAAATCCCATGCCTTAGCCAATGGAATATACACATCTGTACTGTCAGAGTTCAACGAAAGAAAGTCCATCATATCTGAGCCAGGTTCATATATACCTACCACCGTAAACTTCAGGTACTCGGAATCAATATCAACCTCATAATCCTTACCTAGCACATCCTCTGTCTTGTAGTTTTCTCCCTCCAGCTGTTTTACAAACTTATCATTTACAAGGGCTACACTTGAACCATTTTTAAAAGCGTATTCGCTGAAATAATTACCTCCAACTATAGTTCTGGTATTGGCTTTAAAATATCCTAAGCTTACACCAACTACATTAACCTTGGCTTTTTTATTATCAACCATTACGGAACCACTTCCTACATCAGCTCTGGCGGAAACAGCACTTATCTTATCCCCAAAATGTGTAGTCAGGTCATGCAGCTCCTCAGGCGTAAACATTTTATTTTTAGATTCCTCCTCAGAAAGAATGGCGTTCCAGTCAACTTGAGAAATGCCTACACCTATATTTTGGATACCCCAGCTTTCCATCTCCTTGATGGTATTTTCAGCCATGGAATCACCTACGGTCATAATGGTTATTACCGCAGCAACGCCAATGATAATACCAAGCATCGTAAGTAAAGCTCTAAGGCGATTTGCTTTTATACTTTTTATGGCAAGCTTACAATTTTCTATTAACATTTTCTATCCTCTTTTATAAATACAAATCAACTTCTAAGCACTCTCATTTTTCTCGGAAACTATATTTCCATCACTGATGGTAATAATTCGCTTTGTCTCTGCGGCAAGCTCGTTTGAATGGGTGATCAAAACTATGGTCTTGCCCTGCTTCTCATGTAAATCATGGAAAATGTCCATTACCAGACGACCTGTTCCTGAATCCAAAGCACCTGTCGGCTCATCAGCCAAAATTAAATCAGGATCATTTGCCATGGCTCTGGCTATAGCAACACGTTGCTTTTGACCACCGGAGAGCTCATCTGGATTGTGATACATTCTTCCCTCCATGCCCACCATTGCAAGCAATTCCTCAGCACGTTCCCTTCTTGCCTTTGCAGAAACTCCCGCATAAAGCATAGGCATTTCCACATTCTCAATAGCATTTGTTCTGGCAATTAAATTGTAGGTCTGGAAAACAAAACCGATATGGTTATTTCTAAGCTTTGCCAGTTGCTTCGCAGGAGCGCTTGAAATATCTATTCCATTTAAGGTGTACTCTCCTGCAGTCTGTCTGTCCAGAATTCCAAGTATGTTCATCAGGGTACTTTTTCCCGAACCAGACTGACCTACAATAGACACAAACTCCCCTTCTTTCACGTCTAAATCGATTCCGTGAAGTATCTCCAACTCATTGGGAGTTCCTATATAATAGCTTTTTCTAATATTCCTTGCAGATAGCAAGATTTCACTCTCAGAACCCACTTGATATCCCCCCATCAGCACCCATAGAATTCAGTAAACTGTCAATATCCATAGTAGAGCCCTCTACTATCTCAGTGCCCTCCTTGATACCGTCACCTGAAATCTCGGTAAAATAATCATCGGAAATACCTGTAGTTACAGGAACCTTGTCACCTGTTCCCTCGGCATTCATTACCATTACATAATTGTTACCATCTTCATCCATAAGAACTTCAGCTGATGGTAAAACCAAAGCATTATCTTTCTTATCAATAATAAAGGTCATCTTAGCTGTCATTCCAAGTCTCAAAGCTGGGTCTGGAGCTTCGATAGTCACATCAACTCTATAAGTAGCTCTGGTCTTTGATACAGAAGCTGTTGAAGAACTTTTGTCCTTATCCTTATCGCTGTTCTTTGTGGCTGTTGGTGAAATAAAGGTAACTGTTCCCTTCATTACCGTATCGCCTGTAGCATCGGTTTTAATTTCAACCTCCTGGCCCATTGTTATCTTTGGAATCTGTGCCTCGTCGATATCAGCTGATGCCAACAGGCTTTCCATATTATCAATAACGATAGCATCAGTACCGTTGTAGTTCTGGCCCGGCTTAATGTTTACATTTGTAACTGTTCCATCCTGGCTTGCATATACAACAGCCTTTTCAAGCTCCTTCTTTGTCTTTGCTACTTCCTTCTTATTTGTCAGATTGCTAATCTGTCCATCCAACTCAGCAGACTGGATACCACGAGACTTTGCAAGGTTTTCATAGTCCATCTGAGTCTGGGTTCTTCCAGCTTTCTCTGAGGCACTTTCAATCTTCTTGTCAGCATCATTGTATGCCTTTTTTGCATCAGAAAGAGCTGTCTCAGCAGTCCTGAGGGCACTCATAGCACCATCGTATCTGCTTCTTGCATTTTCATAGGCTTCCACTGTACCTGTGCCAGCCTCAGCTGCTGCCTTTGCAGCATTCATATCATCATAAGCATGGTCAGCAGCACGCTCTGCCTTTGCATAATCATCCTCAGCCTTAGTAATCTTATTCTTCAGCTCCTCTTTATCCTTTACGGCATCATCGGTGCTCTTATTAGAATCAATTACATTTATGGCTCCAGTGTACATCTGCTTATCCAAATCTGTCTGTGCACTGGCCATTGCCAAATCATTTTTCTTATTCTGGAGACTTATAGCCTTCTGCTGATAGTCAAGGTCCAGCTCTATAGAAGACATGTCAAGCTTATACAAAGGGTCTCCTGCTTTAACCACATCTCCGATTTTTACATAAACCTCTGCTACCGGATAAGTTGATGTGGTGCTTGCTAAAGCTGTGCTTTCCTCAGAAGAAATAATAGATCCAGTTGCAGAAAGTGTCTTTTGAACATCCTGCTTGGATACGGTGATAGTCTGAGGTGGCAAAGTAGTCACCTGTGAAGGCTTAAGCACCTTCATATATATAATGCTACCAGCTACTGCAACCACAACTACAGCAGCAATAATCCCTGTTATTAGTTTCTTTTTATTCCCTGTTTTAATTGCCTCATTTTTTGTCATATGACACTATACCTCCCATATTTTTAACATATGTCCATAATATTAGACATTTTAACAATAAACTCATAGGTATAGTGGATATTCGCAGATTGTTTAAATAAAGTTCACAGAAAATAAACAAAAAGCCCGGTTCCAATGGAACCAAGCTTTTCATAATAATCAAATTGATTTATTTAATTGTGATATTTCCCTTATCTGTACCGTAATCCTTAGCTGTAATCTTTCCGCCAAGCTTTGTCTGAACGAATTCAACAACTGCCTCGTCCAATACGATACCTGTATCAAACTGGTTTGTTGCACTACCAAATGCGTAGTAGGTATCGCCACCTGCTGCAACAAAGTTGTTGGTTACAACAGCATAAGTATCATTAGCTGAGAAAGGCTTGCCATTTACGCTGTCGATTGTAACTCTTCCGATAGCTGCTGGCTTGTAGTAGGTTGAGTTTGGATATGCCTCACCCTGTGCAAATGGAACTGCTGTGTTTACAGTAAACTTAATTCCAGAAACCTGTGGGAAACCACCGATAGCATCTGGTGTACAGAATGTACTTGCCTCAAGAGCTTCAAGAATATCTGAACCCTTTACGTATACAACAGCTACAGTGTTACCAAATGGAAGTACTGTGTTCAAATCCTTCTTTGTAACGGCGCCTGCCTTAATAGAAGCACGGATACCACCACCATTTGTAATAGCTACAATATGGTCCTCAGGAACTGTGATAGCGCCCTTTTCCTTTGTAACACTCCAAATAAGTGCATCAGTAATTAAATCACCAAGGTTTGTCTCCTTTGTACGTACACCAGGAGCCTTGTTTCCATCAAGGTCTACCTCTGAAGTTGCGAACTGAACGTCGTACTCAGCATCAACCTTTGTAATAAGCTCTGTAGCTAAAGCTTCAACAGCTGCATCCTTAAGAACTGTCTCATCAATCTTGATAACGTAGCTGTCATCTACCTTCTTAGAAGCATTATCAATAATTACAACACCTGCATTAGCATTCTTTGTTCCAGTAGAAGTAACTGGAGCCACACCATTTTCAGCAGTCATCTCTGTGTGTGAGTGACCATCAATCATTAAATCAATTCCTGTAGTCTTCTCATATACATCCACACTACGATGACCGTCTGGAGCTGATTCATCGTCAACACCAAGGTGAGAAAGGCAAATAACCAAATCACAGCCCTGAGCCTTAAGTGTGTTTACCTGCTCCTGAGCACACTTATAAAGCTCGTCCTTAGCTAAGAACTTGATTCCCTTAATAAGTGCTGGATTAACCTTTGTCTGTGTCTCTGGAGTCTCAAGGCCAAAGAAACCAATCTTTGTTCCATCAGCTGTTGTGTAAACATAGTTAGCATCAACAATTGGATTTCCCTTTGAATCTAATACATCAGCACAGATAGTCTTAAATCTTGCTCTCTTAAGATTGCTAATAAGCTGCTCATAGCCATAATCAAACTCGTGGTTACCAAGAGTAGCAATGTCATAGCCTGCTGCATTCATCATAGCAATAGCATAAACACCCTTTGTGGTGCTTACATAAGGTGTTCCCTGACTGAAATCACCTGCATCTGCAAGAATAACCTCTGCTCCTCTGGCTCTCAACTCATTTCTAAGAGCTGCCACCTGAGCATAACCTTCAAGTGCACCGTGCACATCATTTGTGTGCACAATAACTGTCTTACCTGAGAGATTCTTTGGAATGTCCCTTACAGTCTTTACATCTAACTCAACATCATAACCCGCGTAAGCTGTGTTAGATACAAAAACTAATGACATCATCATGACCACTGCCATGACCAGGGTTGTCACCCTTCTGAAAAACATTTATTTCATACGTATCCTCCTTTGGATTTTTATATTCCCTAGACACTATTATATCCAATTTTAATACAATCGAGTAGTATGATATTGTTTTTATTTTTTGTTTATTTTCTCCAAAGAACTGATTCTTTTGGGCCTAAATATGAAGCTCTCTCCTCCACTCCAGATTTCCAGAATACAAGCTTTTCTATTACTACTGCCGGGTCTATAGCGGTGAGCTTAATCTCATTAAGACCTTTCTTAAGCTGTAGCTGACAGGTGCCAATATGTATCTGGTCAAGGACGCCCTTTCTCCAGCTGTTTGACTTCCAAGGTTCAAAGCCCTTATCAGGTATCGTATTTACGATAGTCCTTTTGCCATCATTTGCTAATACCCCAAGCTCCAGCTTTCCCTGATATACAACCGGATTACTTGGTGCAGCATATATGTTTAAAGTATATTCAGACTCCTCTGTAGCATACACATTGTAAACAAGTGCAGGTGCATCCTCTTCCTTTTCAAATCTACCTGTCTGAGGATAAGCCTTCATACCGCTACGGGTCTTTCCAAAGTTTTCGATTTCCCTGTACTCACCCTTAGCTGAGGCAATGGCTTTTGCGAAATGTCCTGCTTCTATAGAAATACAGCCATTGGCCTCTAAGAAGCAAGGCTCTGCCACATCAGTCAAATCCAAATCAGCAACACTTACTTTTATTTCCACCATAGCAATGCTGCCATCGTTTTCAGATTCATCTGCCACCACTTCTCCGTTATCTACGTAAATACGAATAACAGTTGCTTCACTGCCATCCCACTTATCCTTGAGAAGCTTTACATTATAAAAAATAGAACTTTCCACATCAAAGGCGTCATTCTTATTTACAGGGTTATCGCTAAACTCACTGGTAACCTGAAGCCAGTCTCCATTCCAATCAATTCTATAATGAAGGTCCTTTTCGCCTCCATTTGCCACCTCAAATACACCTGTATCCTTTGACTGGAAGCATAAAGGCATATTCAGCACGTGTCTGGTCCATCTGTGGGCTCCGGTGAAATCCTCCTGATCTGCCACACTTACCACCAGTCGGCTGTCCCATACCGGATTGTAATACTGGCTCACTGGGTACTGGCACTGCTCATCATTCCAATTGGTAAAGCCAATGTGGTAAACAGATTGCATATGATTCCATTTACCATTATTTCTGCTGTGGAATTCCTCCACCAGCTTTCGCTCTCGTCTGATACAGCTTTTTATTAAATCAGCATATTCATTGGCTCTTTTTTTGCCCTGACGCACATAATTACTATTGATGCTGGCAGAAAGCTGCATTGTGTTTATAGCTGCCACAGATTTTACAGGATAATATACCAGCTGATAGAAGCATTCCTCCAGCTCAGTGCCCTTGACTTCATCAAATAAAGCATCTACCTCATAATTCAAATCAAAGATACCATCCAGCATTTCCATTGCTTCGTTTTCATGTACTGCATGATATGTATCTGGTCTCAAAGCCTCTGGCTTTCTCTTTGCATTCAGGTTTACATAGGCATTCACCAGCTTCATGGCTTTTTTTGCAATGGATTTTTCAAAGCCCAGGTGCTTAAACCAATCTAAGGTGTATTCCTCTGTTTTATTGATTGCCTCAGTTCCCCATTTATCGAAATCATAGGCCAAATCCAGGAAATAGCTAAGTGGCAATTCCTGATTCTTGATATCTCCTACATTTACAATCCATGCAGCTCTGACGCCAAAATCGTAGGCCATGGTCATCTGTTCCCAAATCTTTGTGAGCGGTGAAGTATTAATCCAAAGGTATGATACCGGCTCCCCAAAATAGTCAAAATGATAATACATTCCAAAGCCGCCTGGCTTCTTTCTCATTTTGTCATCAGGCAGAGTTCTTACATTTGCGAAATTATCATCACAAAGCATCATAATATCATTGTCAAGAACCTCCCAGTCCTTTAAGCCCACTGTAGTCTCATCACCATAGTAATAGTCCTCCACCTCTTTATAGAGAGCCAAAAGCTGAGGATGCTCTGATGGTGCATATTCTGAAATGAGCTCCTTTTGCTTAAGAATTGCCTTTTTCAATACATTTATATTGTCCTCAAGGGTGGCATCTGCCGGCATAAGATATGAATCATTCTCGCCTCTCATACCTATTGTGATCAGATTCTCGAAATCCTTATTTCTGATGAGACCATCCTTCCAAAATTCTGTAATTCCCGCGGCATTGGAAAGAAAGCTCCAATCCTTGCCATAGCGGGGATTAATCTTTCGGAGGGTCTGAAATTCCTGTCCGGAACGGCAGCAAGGCTCATGATGAGAGGCCCCCATAATGACACCCATCTCATCAGCGAGCTGGGCATTTTCAATATGATCCAGCGTAAAATCAGAGCGCCACATTGCAGGCCACAAATAGTTTCCCTTGAGCCTTAAAAGCAGCTCAAAAATCTTCTCATAGGCTTCTGGACAAGGTCTGATGCTTCCATATTTTTCCTTAAGCCATTCGCCCAGGCATGGCTGCTCATCATTTATAAAAAAGCCTCTATATCTAACTGATGGTTCCTTTGAAACCATACAAATGTCGTCATCTAGAATTACCTGAGAATGCTTTTTTACCCTTGCATCAGCCCAGAAGTACCATGGAGAAACTCCTATAGCCTCTGAGATATGGAACATGCCATAGACAGCCCCTCGTTTATCACTTCCGATTACTGCAAGTACATTCTGCCCCTCCACATCAGGATTCTTAAACATAAATATGCCATAGGTCTCATACTTACCCTCAATAGGAGACACATCTATCGTATTTACGAATTCGTTTTTTACAGTCTGGCTATCCACCAGTCCTACATAAATTACATACTTTTCATCTGCTGGAAATTCACCAAGCACCTCAGGCTTTCTACCTGTTACTCGCTCAATATCCTCAGCGAATATTCCAGTCATCTTTTTCATGCCGTGGACACCTGCATCCTCAAGCACTATCGGTGCCAAACATCCATCCTTATATAATTCAAACATTCTTCTTCTCCTTTATAGGCTTCATAATGTAGATTCTATCAGTTACTTATTCTCTACAAACTCCAATTATTGACCTATTAGGAGTAATTCTTTGCTAATAAAACAGGGAGCCCTCAGGCTCCCGTAATTTACTCTCACTTATATAGTTTCTTAACCACTGAATCTGGCACCTCAAAGTGCTGATAGTCTTTGCTATTCTTCCAGACTCCACCCCACTCAAAGCCGTGTGCAGTGAAAAGCTTGTAAGCTAAATCCTCCTTATCAATCTTGTAAGGAAAATCCTTGCTCCTGTCCACATATGCTGCTGCATTTGCCGGCTCTATACTCAGCTTACCCTTTACCGTCTTTACGTAGGGATTGTACAGAGTGTTGATGTCCATTGCCAGGCCATAGCCGTGCTTTGAAATCTTTTTGCTGTAGCTGATGTATCTAAAGTTAAAGCTGGAAGAATTGTTGTCCGCCATAGACTTCTCGTCGTCAGCATCATATTCATCCACAAGCTTTATCTTCTCTATAGGATACTGAGCCTCGTATAATTCCTCAAAGATTTCCAGCAAATCATCAGCAATATACTTGTTGCAGATAATCTCACCCTCGTGGGTCTGTCCATCGAAGCCAAAGTGCAACACATGCAAATATCGTAAATCCGATAATGGCACTGTACAGTTGTCCTTGTAGGATAAACCCTTTATTCGAGCAAAAATCTCACTGCTTTCATCAAACTCTTCTGCGTAAAACTCTGATGTCTTTTTATCCATTTTTCCTGCCTCTGCCTGAGCGCTAAATAAAAGCAAACCCAGGCACATTATGATTATAAAACTATATACTTTCTTCATGAGTCATAAAATCAAACTTGATTAACTAAAATGTAACAACCTCTGGCGCTGATGTAAATGAGCTAAATGTAGCTGTAGCATTCTTAAAATACAATACACAGGTATTCTCATCCTCTGCTGAGTACATGCTCTGAAGTGATGGATAAACAGCAAGCATAGCCTTCTTTGTCTCAAGTCTGTTATCCTCAGCAAGCTCACCTGCCACGCGAAGCCAGGTACCATCCTTGAATGCACAAAGCTCTACCTTAGGATTTGCAAAAATCTGCTGTGCAACATCCTTGCTTCTGCCTGTCTGAATGCAAAGCTTTCCATCGATGATGTGTGCTGTTCCAAAAGGACGTACCCTAGGCTGATCCCCATCAACAGTTGCTAAAAAATAAGTGTCTGCTTCCTTTAAAAACTTTTCTACTCTCTCCATTACAAATCCTCCATTTCGTATTTTTCTTTAATTCTACTACACTTTACAGCTTAGTGTTAAATATTATTTGTGGCAATATCTATAGTTTTTATTTATAATAGCCTGTACTTTTCTTTTATAATCAAAACCACCGGCTTAGCCGGTGGTTTTGATTTGCAATGTTTATTTTTTCTGTATAACTATTTTTTATGAATCATGATTGTTGTTGGATTGAGAATCGTAGTATTTTTCACTATCTCTAACAAACATTTCTATCAAAGTATAGTAGTCACCCCAAATTCATGAGTTACAAGTTCCTTCATCACCTTCCAAGACAGGTCAAATGTAAGATTAAAATTTTGAACTGTGGCAGGTAAAACAAATGGTGTATTCATATCCTGCTCTCGAGAAAGCTTAAGGTTTG
>JAEEGL010295103.1_pt1 | contig 30965 bp, 32 predicted proteins | sample 9134231 | NCBI WGS metagenome assembly JAEEGL01 (sample SAMN16246548, study PRJNA631951) | gut metagenome | biome: gut microbiome; feature: rumen; material: fiber-attached | host: Bos | place: Iran: Karaj | collected 2018-10
AGGTGCTGGAGCATTATATGGAGAAGATGAAGGCCACTCATGTGGGCATCCTCCATCCCTATCAATTCTGTGTGTTTGAAGACGAGATGCAGGAAATTATAAAAACTTACACTTATGCCTATTCAGGAGAAGAAATATAAGGAATACTTGTCTCAGGAATACGAACCTGTGGACGAGTCTGCGATGCCTTATCTTGTTGACATCCGGGCCATCAAGGCTTATGCCGACAGCAAGGGCGTTGCGATAGCTTCTCTTTCCGACGAGGAGAAGCAGCAGTTTATGATTCCTAATCCCAACTATCGCAAGAAACGGAGACATGGTATTGCCGCTGTGTTCTGAATCCATCTTCCCTCTTACATCGAAATACATCAGCCTTCAGCCATCATACATCAGACATAATCGAACATGAGTGAAATCTCCGACGCCATACAAGCAAAGTGCCTCGCCTTTGGCGACAGAGTGATCAAACTCAATGACTACCTGCTGGCACAGGCTGCAAATAAACATCAGCCATCATACATCAGACATCGCACATCACGAGTTCCCGTACACCTTCAATCGGTGGCGGCTTTAGCCAACCAACTATTGAGGTCGGGAACGAGTATAGGCGCAAATAACGCCGAAGCAACGGGAGCAATTAGTAAAGCAGATTTTAAATCAAAGTCATATATAGCCTTAAAAGAGGCCCGGGAATCACTCTATTGGCTGGATTTGTTACATAGGAACGGTTACTTGACAGATGTCCAATTCAATAGCCTCTATACGGACTGCGAAGAACTAGTAAAAGTTCTCACTCATAGGTGTAAGAAACTCGATGGTGTTGAATAACATCATCCATCATCCATAAAACATCAAACATCTTCTCACTGTGAAGAATTAGTTAAGATTCTTGTGACTCGTTGTAAGAAACTTGATCAGCAAATTGGCGAGGGGAAATAAAACTCAGACTTCAGACATCCTACATCCGACATCTCGAAGCACATCATCCATTAAACATCATACATCTTCAGTAAATCCCGCGCGGATTAACCGAAAACAAGACAGAGGTGGGCAAATGTAAAGAAGGCTTGAATAATTAACGGCCAATTAACGGTCAATTAACGTGAAAAGAGTAAAACTTCAATTAATGATAAATTACATGGTCAATTACATGGTAATTAACGTTAACTGTTATATCAGTCCTCAGCCTTCATCCATAAGACATCTTCAAATGCCTGGACGTCAAAATTGACAATTTACCATTGATAGGCTTTATAGAAGGACATTTATTCTTCGTTTTCGAGAACTATTTAAATAATGGACAAGGAGATAAACAACATAATGGAGTTGAAAGCCTACATGGATACAAATCCTACTTTAGATCATATCTCTGGGGCTGTAGACTGTTTTTGTGCCGATGTTGAATACAAGGACAGTTCTTTAGGAGATTTTGCTATTCAAAATGTCGAGATAAGATTTGAACATGGTTATAACAATACTCTCAAGATAGATTCATTAAGACCTCCATATTATGGTGATTTCTGGCTTACAAAGCAGGATTTCCTTTTTAAAGATGGCAAGTTATATATATCTGGCTTTCGCCACGATAATGGGCATAAGTATTGTGTGATAGTAGGATGATATCTTCTTACATGCTGACATAATCAAGTGGTTGTAGCTTTATAAGGTGACGAAATGGTAAACATTATAAAGGCACATATGAGGATTCCAAATACGGAATTTGTAGGTGAACACACTTTTAAGTGTGGGCAAGTTGTGCCTATATATGATGTACTTAGTTATCATGGATTTAATCAGATTCTTGGACATGTAAAGTTCAATAATCGAGAATATGGTAATGTATATTATCGTGGAGAGAATAAGTTGCATGATACATTGAAGCCATCTTTAATGCGTAAAGGTAATAATCCTCATACCCAGTCAAAGTTACTGGTTGATGTTATTAATGCTGTTCTTAATGATAAGCATTTGAAGGAAACACTTAAACTGCGAACGAATAATGCCAAACATATTGTAGAAGGAATGCTCCAACATTATGGCATACCAACTAGGAACATTGACTTGGTTGATAACCATTGGGTAGCATTATGGATGGGTTTACATAAATGTGTGAAGACAAAATCAATCCTTACGTATTACCATTATGAAATGAGGGAGATTCCCTATCAGAAACTTGCAGACCATGCAGACATCCTGCCAGAAGAGATGTATCAATATATATTATTGGTGGCTTTGCCATACGCCAACTCCTCATTGCATGATGGAGTTTCGCACAGTCAATATTTTGTTGAGATTGACTTACGACAGGCTCTACCTTCATTCTTTATACGCCCTCATGCACAGCATGGTATTGTTGCAAAAAGGAAAATCGAGGAGTGTCTGACAACCGATGACTATGATATGGCATCTCAAGTATGTGCTATTTTTCGAGTTCGTATAGATAGAGCTGCATTATGGATTGGTTCTGGTGATATGCTTACACAAGATAACTTGTTCCCACCTCCAGCATATGATGGAGGATATGATAGGATACTTCTTCGTGATGATATATTCAAGACCAAAGAATTTGAGATAGCAAGATATTTCTGATTATGTCAGTACTCAACGATAAATTTCCTTGTAAGAGGCAACTGGATGATGAAGTGGAGTGTTATAGTGAATGCGTATATGGCTACTTTGACCATTTGAGAAAAATTGGAAAGGGAGTTAAGTTTGGCCGCAAATACTTCTATCCAGCTATGGTGGCAGTCTGTACAGACAATAGATTATCTGTTTGCAGAGATTATTCGCATAGAGCAATAGTTGATGAATATAAAGATACTTGCATGCATGAAGAGATGGAGAAGAGGTTTGGTAAGATATCTTCGCGAAATGATTTTAGAAAACTCTCTAAGGAGCGATTCCCGATAGGTCAATGCGCGGAGCAGCATGCAGCACAGCAACTTTTGCATTATTCTCGGTTAATGCGTGGCCCTATTAATATTCAGCGTGACATCTATTTCAGTAAGGCTGTGAGGCCTTCAACAGGTGAGGTGTTCCCATATTGTAAAAATTGTAAGGCCTTATTTGATTTGTAATGTCAAGGTTGAGTCTAAATTATCAGCAATCACATGATATAGATTGGTTTGCTCATGTCGGGGACGTGTTTATTCATGCCATGTCATTCGGAGGAAAACTGCCGGAGGAGATTAACGACTGGAGATTGTTATGCGAAATGATAGTAAAAGCTTATCATTTAGAGACTATTATAAATGATGATGCAACCCTGAGCTATAATGATCAATATATTGATAACAGGCTCATGTTGCAGTTCGATAATAATCAGCCAAACGAAGTTGAACGACGAGAAATTAGAAGTAGATATTTAAGGCATTTTAAAGAAATGGCATTAAAAGGGTTTTACTCGTTTGACAGAGATTTGAATGATGAAGAGCTTTATCATTTAATTGTAAAACCGAGTAGCCCATTACAAGAATGGAAGGATATTAAGATGCCCCAAAAGGAATACGTGCAGCTGACTAGAAACAATGCAGATGAGGTAATTGGATTTAGAATTATGAAAAATAGCAACGGAGAAACAATAAGTGGTTAATCTAGGGCGAATTAAACTAATAGGTAACAAAATTGAAATGACTATGAGAATAAGGAATGATAATAACAGCATTGATGCTGATGGTATCACTGACCTTGTCAGCACAGTCACATCAGACATCAGCAATCATATATCGTAAAAAACCTGCCGCGAGGCAGGTATATAAAAAATCGTTATGAAGGGGGCAGGCTCTCATTGGGGTCTCTCATAAAAAAAAGGTTCAATAATCCTGATGATCCTGTCCCTTTTATTTAAAAGCAGCAATCAATGCAATTATATCCATTCCTTTTCGAACCAAATCTGCACCCCGTGGTGTGGGGGGGTAATCAGCTCAGACCTTATAAAGGCCTTGAACCTTCTGAAGAGCCTATTGGCGAAAGTTGGGAGGTGAGCGCAGTGCCAGCCAGTACCAGTATTATCTGCAATGGAGAATTGGCAGGAAACGACTTGGTTTCTGCTATTAATCAATACCCCAATGAGATATTAGGCAGGAATGTCAATGAGAAGTACAATGGCCAGCTGCCCTTGCTTGTTAAGTTCATTGATGCCAAGCGTGACTTGAGCATTCAGGTCCACCCCAATGATGAGATGGCTATGCGAGAACATGGCAAGATGGGCAAGTCTGAGATGTGGTATGTTATCAAAGCTGATGAAGGTGCTCATCTCTATGCAGGTTTTAAGCAGGAAATAACACCATACGAATACCAGAAGCGAGTTGAGGATGGAACTATTACTGACGTACTTGCCGATCACCAGGTCAAAGCAGGTGATGTCTTTTACCTCCCTGCAGGCCGTGTTCACGCCATTTGTGGAGGCATCCTGCTGGCAGAAGTACAACAGTCCTCCGACGTGACGTATCGTATATTCGATTATAACCGTCCAGGTATGGATGGTAAACCACGTGAATTGCATACAGAATTAGCTGCAAGAGCTCTCGATTATCATGTTGAAGCTAACTACCGCACCGAGTATTCTGGATCTGAGAACAGGGCAGTCCAAATCATTGACTCTCCATATTTCAGTGTTCGTGTGATGGAAATCGACAAACCTATGCATCGCAACCTCATTAAATACGATAGTTTTATCATAACAATGTGTCTGGAAGGAGATAGCACCATTAAGGTTCGTAGCACTGCCGATGAGATAATACTGAAAGAAGGTCATAGTGCATTAATCCCGGCAATCATTGCTGATTATGACATTATTCCGCAAAACGGAAAAACTCGCATCCTTGATGCATTCATTGATAATAAAGATAGAAGTATCACTCACAAAGTAACGCGATTCTTACATTTAACCCAGAAGTAAAAACGTATATGAGAAATAACCACATAGTAATCATGGCAGGTGGCGTTGGTAGCCGCTTCTGGCCGCTGAGCACTCCTGAATATCCCAAGCAATTCATTGACATTTTGGGCTGTGGTCGCACGTTGATTCAACTGACCGTTGACCGCTTTAAAGGAGTAGCACCCATTGAGAACTTTTGGGTGGTAACAAATGCCAATTATGTAGAGATTGTAAAGAGGCAGATACCTGGTATACCCGAGAGTCATATCTTAGCCGAACCTGCCGCTCGTAATACTGCACCATGTATTGCCTGGGCCTGTTGGAGCATTAAGAAAGAAGACACAAACGCTAATGTCGTAGTAACCCCATCTGATGCCGTGGTAATGAATCCAGAAGAATTCCGCAGAGTAATTGGCAATGTGCTACAGTTTACTGACAAGAATAATGCAATCGTTACCATAGGTATTAAGCCTTCTCGCCCAGAAACGGGTTATGGTTATGTTGAAGCCAAAGAATCTGTAAATGGAGAGATATGTGGAGTATATGCATTTAAGGAAAAACCTGACTACGATACTGCAGAAAATTATTTAAAGGCAGGTAACTATCTCTGGAATGCAGGCATATTTGTTTGGAATATAGAGACCATTACAGATTGCATTACCAAGTACAAACCTAATATTGCAGCTGACATGGATAAGATGGCTGCCACAGGCGATGTAGAAGGAATCTTCCCGCAATGCGAAAAGATTTCCATTGACTTTGCAATAATGGAACCCGCAAGTGCAGACAATTTGGTTTATACCCATCCTGCTGATTTCGGATGGAGTGATCTTGGCAACTGGGCTTCGCTGTACGATAAGTTGCAAAAAGATGTAAATAACAATGGAACTGTTGGCAACATAAAACTTTACGAATGCACTAACTGTGTTGTTCACGCGGAGGATGCCAAGAAGGTAGTCCTTCAAGGTTTGGATGGTTATATAATGAGTGAGAAGAACGGACAGATCCTCGTATGCAAACGCACCGAGGAACAACGAATTAGAGAATTTTCAGCAGAATAAATACTAACAACTATGAAAGGAATTGTACTTGCCGGTGGATCTGGCACACGTCTTTACCCTATTACTAAGGGCGTGAGTAAGCAATTGCTCCCTATTTATGATAAACCGATGGTCTATTATCCCATCAGTGCTTTAATGCTGGCAGGAATAAGGGACATCCTAATAATTAGCACGCCATATGATCTTCCAGGCTTTAAACGCCTCTTAGGTGATGGCTTTGATTATGGTGTGCATTTTGAATATGCAGAACAGCCTTCTCCTGATGGTCTGGCGCAAGCCTTTATCATTGGTGAAAAGTTCATAGGTAATGATAGCGCATGCCTTGTACTTGGTGACAATATCTTCTATGGTGCTGGTTTTACAGGTTTGTTACGCCAAGCAGTACGTGATGCAGAAGTCAATGGAAAAGCATCAGTATTTGGCTATTGGGTATCAGACCCTGAGCGCTATGGTGTTGCTGAATTTGACAAACAGGGTAACTGCCTGAGCATTGAGGAAAAGCCCAAGGAACCTAAATCAAACTATGCTGTGGTAGGTTTGTATTTCTACCCCAACAAGGTTGTTAATGTCGCCAAAAATATAAAGCCTTCAGCTCGTGGTGAACTTGAAATCACTACTGTGAATCAGGAGTTCCTGAAGGATGGAGAATTGAAGGTCCAGGTCTTTGGTCGTGGCTTTGCTTGGTTGGATACTGGTACGCATGATAGTCTCGCAGAGGCATCTACTTTCGTTGAGGTTATAGAGAAACGCCAAGGGTTGAAGGTGGCATGTCTGGAAGGTATCGCATATCGTAATGGATGGATAAGCGAAGAGAAGATGCGTGAGTTGGCTAAACCCATGCTTAAAAATCAGTATGGTCAATACCTCTTGAAGGTGATTGATGAAATGAAGGAAGATATTAATTCAAACACGCTTCAGCACGTATAATATGGAAGTCATTAAAACAAATATAGAAGGTGTCCTGATTATAGAGCCAAAAGTCTTTGGTGATAAGCGAGGCTATTTCTTTGAGAGTTTCTCACAACGCGAATTTGATGAAAAAGTTGGTCCAATTCTTGGTCACACCATCAATTTTGTTCAGGATAACGAATCGATGTCTACTTATGGTGTAATGCGAGGATTACATTTCCAGCGCCCTCCGTACACTCAGAGCAAATTGGTTCGATGTGTGAAAGGTGCTGTTTTGGACGTAGCTGTAGATATTCGTAAAGGTTCACCGACCTATGGTCAACACGTCTCATGCTTACTTTGTGCTCGTGACGAAGAAGGTGAACGTATAGCCAAAGAATTAGGTAAAGAAGTTACATCATCCATCAGCCCTCTTACATCATACATCGGGCTGCAGTTTTTTGTACCTCGTGGCTTTGCTCATGGTTTTGCTGTTTTGAGTGAAACAGCTGTATTCCAATACAAGTGCGATGAGTTTTATCATCCAGAGGCTGATGGTGGCATCAGTATTATAGATGATAGTCTTGGTATTGACTGGAAAATTCCTACAGGTAAAGCTTTACTGAGTGACAAAGACACTAAACATGCTTTGTTAAAGGATTTTGATAGTCCGTTTGATATTAATTTTTGTTTATATTGACTATGCGTTCATTACATATAATAATGCCAATGGCTGGTGAAGGAAGTCGATTCTTAAAAGAAGGGTGGACAACACCAAAACCATTGATTGAGTTAAAAGGGATTCCTTTGTTTAAAAGAGCAATCGGGAGTGTTGCTGTTACTGGGGCTCCAATGAAATATAGTTTCATCGTGCGTAAGGAGCACATTGAGAAGTACCGCATTGATGAGCAAATAAAGGCCATCCTTCCTGATGCTAACGTGTTTTTTGTAGAAAAGACCACTCGAGGGGCTGTTGAAACATGCCTGATTGCAGAAAGTGCAATTTCTCTAGAGGATTCTATTGTTGTGATGGACTGTGACTTGGAATTCCGTAGTAAAGACTACATAGAAGGTATTAAGAGCATTCTTGAAAAGCCAATTGAGCAAGTCAATGGCGGTATGCTCGTATCCTTTGAATCTACGGAGCCTCGTTATAGTTACGCTGAAGTAGATAAAAACATGATAGTTAAACGTACTGCAGAGAAAGAGGTCATTAGTAATCACGCGCTTTGTGGTGCCTATTTCTTCTCTTCTGCAAGCGGATTCTTGAAAGCTGCTCACAGATTGCTTAACGAGCCCGTTTTCACAAAGCCAGAGTATTACGTGTCTCTTCTGTATAACTATCTGCTTGCTGACGGAGAAATCGTAAAGTTGGCAACGATGGAAGACTATCGCTCATACGGAACACCTGAAGAATTAAAGCGTTATCTATGATTAGTGCTATTATAACTGATTTTGATGGGACGCTGGTTGACACTTTTGAGGCTAATCTGCGAGCATATCAAAGGGCTTTTAATAGCGTTGGATTAAACCTGACTGCAGAAAAGTACAGGCAGTGTTTTGGTTATCGATTTGAACGTTTTATGACGGCAATGGGTATAACTGATGTGAGGACTTGTAATTATATCAGAGAGGCAAAAAAAGAGTATTATCCACAGTTCTTTGAATATCTCAAAGCTAATAAGGCATTAATAGAATTAATTGATGGATTCCATCGAATGGGCGGGAAAACTGCAATTGCTTCTACAGCCCGGAAAGAAAATCTGATGAATGTGGTGAATCATCTTGGAGTAGGAGAGCTATTTGATTTAATCTATGCAGGAGTGGATGTTAAACAAGGAAAACCTTCACCAGAGATTTATCTAAAGTCAATGGAGGCTCTTGGAGTAACCCCTGATAAAACTCTGATTTTTGAAGATAGTGAGGTGGGTATAGAGGCCGCAAAGGCATCTGGAGCTAATTATATGATAATAACACCAGAACAATTTAAATAAAAGTATATGGAGCTCAAAGTTAAAGGCCACTCTGGCTGTGTTATAGATATTGTCAACGAAAGCAATAATCTGAGGATACATAAATGGTCGAAAGACCCCAAATATCTTGCCCGACTTGCAAAGCAGGCGGAGAAGCAGCAAGAGGCATACAAGGATGAGTATCAGCATATCCGTATCCCACAGATTTTTAATGTGGAAAGGGATGATGAACATGTGCTGATAAACATGGAGTATGTATATAGCCGTAACTTTATTGAGTTCTTCGAGGCTGCTGGATTTGAGCAAATTGATTATTTTATCAAAGCTTTGATTCTTTTCTTGGAGAAGGAACTTAAGGCGTCTCCGCTACAGAGTGTTCAAACCTCAATCACTTTGGATAAGTATTATGATGTGGAGGGCAAAGTCAACGCAAATCCGTTGCTCGCATCCGATTTAGAGATCCAAAGGCTAATGTCTCTTTCAAGGCATCAGTTTGAGGAATTTGCAAAACAGCCTTCAGTAGATATTCCTATGGGTATCTGCCATGGCGACCTTACTTTCTCCAATATTTTGTTTAATGGCAACAACTACTATCTCATAGATTTCTTAGATTCCTTTATTGAGTCACCTTTACTTGACATAGTTAAGATTCGTCAAGATTCTGCACATCTTTGGTCTCAGTTGATGTACACCAATCCTTATGATAAATTAAGGCTGAAGATCGTGTGCGAAAAGATAGATAAAGAAATCAATGCTTATGCTGAGCGTTATCAGTGGTATAAGGATTACTATGCGATTTATCAACTCCTTAATCTTTTACGCATACTGCAGTATGCTAAGGAAGAGAAGGTCGTTTCCTATCTTAAGGAGGAAATTGTGCGAGTCCTGGAGTCGAAAGAGAAGGTGGTTACTTCTTGTAGTATCAAAAAAACAGTAGTAGAAAAAGATTTCTCTTTAATTGTTCCAGCTGCTGCGGATACTGAAGATGACACATTGCCGTATGTGTTCAATTTGAACGAAAAAGGCATTATGCTTTGCATAGATGCAATTCAAGGCTTAAACTTGGATGTATTTGATAAAATTTACTTTACTATTCTGAAGAAACACGTAGATCTTTTCTCTCTAGATGAAATAATGAAGATTCAGTTTAAGAAGATAGGATTGGATAATGTAAAGGTTATTATTCTTGATAAACCAACAGGGTCTCAAGCTGAAACTTTATACCAAACAATAAAAAAAGAGAACATTCGCGGTGGTATCTTTATAAAAGATGCTGACGGATACTACAAAGCTGAAATTTCAAAAAGAGATAGTGTTGCCATTTTTCCACTTGAGGAGCTGGATGTCGTTGATCCGAAACATAAGAGCTATGTTTCTGTCGATGATATGTTTTATATTACTAATATGATTGAAAAGAGAGTTATAAGCCACTATTTTAATGCTGGTGGTTATTGTTTTGAAAATTCTGAGGATTTTTGTACATATTATGAAACTATCTCGGAGCATGAGAAACATCTTTATATCTCACATATCATTTATGCTATGTTATTGGATAAAAAAATATTTAGACCATTTATCGTAAAAGAATATAAAGATTACGGTAGTGATAAATTGTTTTATTATTACACTCAAAAGCGCTAAAGACTATCATGATGATGAAGACTTTGAAGTTTTGGATTAAACTATATCGGGATTCCCAGAAAAAGTTTCTTACATACTGGTTAAGACCTCGAGAGGAAGAATTGATAAATTCTGATTTTATTGCTTTTAATGAATATTCTGATTATGGAATTGTTGTACAAGGTAATTTGAAACTTGAATTTGACTTTACATACAACACCCTTAAGTATTATAAAAGAATATATCCTAAAGCTCATATAGTGCTCTCATGTTGGAATACAGATGATAAAGAAACTATTGAAAGGATAAAGACGTTGAATGTTGACGTAATTATATCAGATTTTCCTGAGAAAATGAGGGGGTATGGGCCAATTAACTTGCAATTAAAGACAACACATGCGGGCATTGAACATTTATTAAAGTATCATTGTAAGTATATTTTAAAAACTCGTACAGATCAGCGTGTCTATGAGCCGGACACCCTTTCTTTCTTAAGTAAAATGTTATCATTATTTCCTATGAGTATTAAATGTAAGGCTCAGGGGCGTTTGATTTCATGCAGTCTAAGCACATTCGTAAACAGATTATATAACATATCTGATATGATGATATTTGGTTATGCTGAGGATGTGGAAAGGTATTTTTCATGTCCCGAGGATTGTCGTGACTATGCATCTCCTTACATAGAGAACCAAATAGAATACTCAAAATTAAGAACAGGAGAGATTTATTTCGCATCAAACTATATTGAGTCTTTAGGTTTTGAACTAAAATGGACTATTGAGGATAGCGATTTCTTTCGTAAGGAATTGTTCCTTATCGTTGACTCCGAAGGTATAGATCTATATTGGCCAAAATATACCCGGGAAGAGTATCGTTGGAGAAGATATAAAATAGATAAGCTGAAGCAGGGAACTTTTAAAGAGTGGCTTAGCCTCCAAGATTAGATGTATGGCACAGAAGTCTGTAAGGCTTAATATGATGCTTAATTTTATTAAGACATTTTTAAGCCTTGTTTTTCCGTTAATCACATTTCCATACGTAACGCGTGTTCTAGGTCCAGAAGGCGTGGGTCGAGTTAATTATGCTCTGTCAATTATTGGTTATTTCGCGATTCTGTCTAGTTTCGGTATAGGAACATATGCAATAAGGGAGGTGTCTAAAGTTAGGGATGAAAGATTTGCAACTAGTAAGCTTTCTTTGGAGTTGCTTGTCACTAACCTGGTGACAACACTTTTGGCTTACTTTGTGTTTTTTTTAGTGGCCGAATTGCCTGTATTCGACAGCTATAAACAATTGTTATATTTGCTTAGTGTTACCTTGTTACTGACGACATTGGGGATGGATTGGCTATATGTTGCAAATGAGGATTATTTATATATTACAATACGATCAATAGCCGTTCAAATTTTTAGTCTAGCTTTACTGTTTGTTCTTGTTAAAACAAAAGATGATGTTTACAATTATGCATTATTGATAGTGTTAACACAAAGCGGAGCAAATTTGTTTAATTTTATACATTCTAGACACTATATCGATTTCCGGGTAATAAAGGTCATTCACATAAAAAGCCATATTAGGCCAATTTGTTTTTTCTTTGTAACGGCACTAACTGTGACCCTAAATAATTTAGTAGACCAGTCCATGCTAGGCCTTTTAAAAGGAGATTACGAAGTAGGTATATACACGGCATCCATAAAGGTTAGTCATATAGTAATTACAGTTTTGTGTTCCGTGATAGGTATTTTGTTCCCACGTTTATCCTATATGATAGGGAATAATGATTCATCGTGGACAAATCTTCTGGATAAGACGATTGATCTATTGTTGCTTCTTTGTTGGCCTTGCGTTATCGGTTTAACAGTATTACGGGTTCCGACAATCTTGGTCCTAGCTGGAGACCAGTTTATAGAGGCTGCGCCTGTACTTGCTATAATGAATATAATGATAGTGTTACTAACATTTAATCATTTGTTTGGAAATCTTGTATTTATGGCCATGGGGAAGGAAAAATGGACACTTAAAGCAACTGCATATGGTTTAATAGTTAATGTCACTATGAATTTCTTATTAATACCAATATGGGGAGCATTAGGGGCCGCAATTGCAACTGTGTCTACGGGCCTATTCGTTTTTGTTTTTCAGTTATATCTGATTAATAACTATTTAGAGAAGAAAGAAATCTTAAAAAGGGTAACTGTATACTCTGGGAATGCAATCATAATGGGATTAGTAGTTTTTTTTGTAATGTCATTTGCTCCAAATGTATTTGCTAAACTGTTAATCTCAATTCCTGTTGGATTTATAGTATATGCTAGTCTCTTGCTTCTCGAAAAGAATAGCCTAGCAATGGATTTACTTCACACAGTAATAAAGAAGTTTATAAAATGAAAATACTGATTACCGGTGGAGCCGGATTCATTGGATCACATATAGCCCTTAAACTGATAGAGAAGGGTTATGAGGTTACTGTTCTTGACAATCTGTTGGAACAGATTCATGGTGCAAATCCCGATAAGACCTCACCTCTCTTTTGTTGTATAAAGGATAAAGTGCGCTTTATCAAGGGTGATGTATGTAATAAGGAATTGTTAGAGCAAGCCCTTGAAGAAGTAGATTATGTGATTCATCTCGCAGCTGAGACGGGCACTGGTCAGTCGATGTACGAGATAAAGCGTTACATAGATGTCAATATCGGTGGTACTGCTTTATTGCTTGACATTTTGACAAACACCAAGCATCACGTTAAACGTGTTGTTGTTGCAGAATCTCGTGCTATCTATGGCGAGGGTAAATACTATTGCGAAAAATGTGGTGATGTATATCCCACGGAGCGCAAGGATGAGGATATGGCCAAAGGCGACTTTGAATGCCATTGCCCTAAGTGTGGAGGTAAGGTCACATTAGTTGCCACAACAGAGGATAGCGCTATTCATCCATCATCTGTTTACGGCATTGGTAAGCAGGTACAAGGCCAGTTGGTACACCTTATTTGTAAGAACATTGGCATCGAGTCTGTTTCCTTCCGCTACCAGAATGTATATGGCCCTGGTCAGTCCTTGACCAATCCCTATACAGGTATTTTGAGCATTTTCTCGAACCGTATTAAGAGCCACAAGGGAATCAATATTTTTGAGGATGGTAAAGAGACACGTGACTTTGTATACATAGATGATGTGGTAGATGCAACCATTGCCGGCATGGAAGTACCAGAGGCAAATGGTCATGTGTTTAACGTAGGAACAGGAATCGCAACAGATGTGCTCACAGTAGCACAGACACTATGCAAACACTATGGGATAGAAGTTCCATTGACCGTTTCTGGCAATTATCGCTTGGGTGACATCAGGCATAATTATGCTGATATAACTCTTGCAAAACAAATCCTTGGTTTCAATCCGAAGTGGACTTTTGATGCTGGCATCAAGCAGTTTACGGATTGGGTGAATCGACAGGACTTACAAACAGATAATTACGAGGCCTCTTTGGAAGAGATGAAGCAGAAAGGCCTCTTTAAATAAGAATTAAGTATGAAAGTATTAGTTACAGGAGCCAATGGATATATTGGCCGTCATGTGGTGAAGGCACTTTTGGATAAAGGTGCTGAAGTAATAGCTTGCGATATAGTTACTAATGATGTTGATGAGAGAGCAGAACGAAAGACGCTGAATCTTTTTGAATTGCCGGAGGGTAATGTATATGAGCATTTAGGTTCACCTGACGTGTGTTTGCACATGGCTTGGCGTAATGGATTTGTACATAATGCACCTACTCAGATTGGTGATCTTTCTGCACACTATAAGTTCTTGACTGCTATGATTGATGGCGGCTTGAAGCAGTTGGCCGTTATGGGAACTATGCATGAGGTGGGCTATTGGGAGGGCTCTATTGATGAAAATACTCCTTGCAACCCCATTTCTATGTATGGTATTGCCAAGGATGCATTGCGTAGATCTATGATACTCTATTGTAAGCAGAAAGAGTGTATCCTCCAGTGGCTTAGAGCTTACTATATCCTTGGAGATGATAAGAAGAATAACTCTATCTTCTGCAAGTTATTGTTAGCTGCTGAGGAGGGAAAGAAAACGTTCCCATTTACCACTGGCAAAAACCAGTACGACTTCATCACAGTGGATGAACTAGCGAACCAGCTTTCCGCTGCAGTAATGCAAACAGAAGTTGTTGGTATCATCAATTGCTGTACGGGTAAACCAATGAGCTTGGCTGATAGAGTTGAGCAGTTTATTAAGGAGCATAACCTGGATATAAAACTGGAGTATGGAGCTTTCCCTGATAGACCATACGATTCGCCTTGTGAATATGGAGACAACTCCCGTATTATGAAAATCTTGAATAATGGTATTTAATAGCTTCAATTTTTGGTTTGTATTTCCTTTCATTTTCATAATCTACTGGGCAATTCCTGCAAAGTGGAATATATGGCGTAAAGTATTTCTACTCCTGGTGAGTTATCTACTTTACATGAATTGGAAACCAGCCTTTGCACTAGTGCTCCTTGGTGTTTCTTTGGTAACGTATTGGGGGGGGGCAGAATATACAGTTAAGAGATTGTGAGGAGTTAATCGTTGAAGAAAAGAAAAGGCGTAAAATGCTCGTATGGCTGTTTGGCCTGTTAGGGCTTTTGCCATTGCTGGTATTCAAATACTATAATTTTCTAAATAATAGCATTAGTGCAGGCCTCTCTACTGTAGGACTACTATTCAGCTTACCAGGATTAAATTGGGCAATACCCGTGGGCATCTCATTTTTCACATTCCAAGCCGTCGGATACTTGCTGGATGTGTATTATGGACGGGTGAAGGCTGAGAACAATCTGTTGGACTACTTGCTGTTTGTTTCATTCTTCCCACAGGTAATGTCCGGTCCTATCAGTAAAGCCGACGAGCTTTTACCGCAAATTAAAGGTTCACACAGTTTTGATTACGAGCAGGCTCGTAAAGGATTGCAATACCTCTTGTGGGGTATGTTTTTAAAAGTAGTCGTGGCAGACAGAATAGGGGTATATGTGGATACCGTTTATGCGAACTATCATTATTACAATGGTATTACCTGTTTTCTCGCAAGTGTCTTCTATTCGTTTCAAATATATACTGATTTCGCAGGTTATTCGTTGATGTCTATAAGTTTAGCACGTTTACTTGGTTTTAATTTGATAAATAATTTCAGACAACCATATTTCTCTGTGGGTATTACCGACTTTTGGAGGAGATGGCATATATCTTTGTCTAGATGGCTTAAAGATTACGTTTATATCCCATTAGGGGGCAGCCGTTGTAGCAAACTTAGATGTTATTGTAATATATTAGTGACCTTCTTGGTGAGTGGTATTTGGCATGGCGCGAATTGGACTTTCATATTATGGGGCCTTTTACATGGTCTGTCTCAGGTGATTGAAAAATCTTTGGGATGGGTGAAAAAAGGAGACACAAGAATTGTTGATATCCCTAAGATACTGATTACTTTCTTGATTGTTAATTTTTTATGGATTTTATTTAGGTGCTCAGATATTGGGCAGTTCCTTGGTATCATCAAGCAAATGACCTGTAGTCCATCGGAGGGAGATTTCTTACATGATTCGTTAGGGATAATAATGACTGTTATTATGGTTGTTGTTGCATTTGATATATTAAAAGAATTGAGACTGGTAAGAAAGATACTTTCATATAATAATATAGTGAGGTGGTGCATATATGTTATATTCTTTGTTATTATCATTGGATATGGCGTTTTGGATAGCAATCAATTCATTTATGTTAGTTTCTAAAAGACATTAGAAATGAAGAAGTTTTTAGTACGACTACTCATGTTTTCAATAGTAGTAGCAGCTGCTGATAAAGCTTTTGGATTTATGCTTGATTATATGAGAGATAATGCAAAGGGAGGGCAGGTTTACGAACAAAACTATGTGTATAATGAGGTCACACCGGATATTCTCGTTTTAGGTAGTTCTAGAGCTTACCATCATTATGTGCCCAAGATTATTGAGGATTCATTGCATATGACATGCTTTAATGCCGGTTATGATGCATGTACAATCATCCCTATGTATTGCAGGTTTTTGAAGATAGCAGAAAGAAAAGCCCCTAAACTTGTGATATATGACATATATTCAAACAATGACTTGTTGATTAATCAAAATGTCGATAACGTTAACATCTTAAGAATGTATTATGATAATAGTATAATTAGCGATGTTTACAAAGATATAATACCTGAAGATAGATTGAAATTACTATCCTCACTATATAGATATAACTCAAAGATAAACAGCATTCTAAAATCATTTGTAGTACCTACTCAGATTGCGAACAACGGATACAGTCCTTTTTTTGCGGAAATGAGGAGGGAACCGTTGAGTATTGATAGGCATACAAATATGATTGATATTATCAAGGTAAAATATATTGAAAAACTTATAAAACAGTGTCAGCAAAGTGATATTAGATTAGTTTTTACTATATCACCATGGTATAAAGACCAAGATGAGAGTGAGTATGGTGTCTTGTATGACCTTAGTAAGAAATATGGTGTACCTGTTATATCACATCTTAAGGACTCCATCATAATAAACGACAGGTCTTTGTTTAAGGACCAGGCTCATCTAAATGATAAGGGTGCTAGGAAATTCACATCGCTCCTGACACGGGATTTAAAAAAATATGTCAATTAAGATTTTTTCAGGAATAATAAAATCATTCAGATTTATCTATATGACATTTTTCCATCGTGGTTTCGGTACATCACAATGGAAACGAAGATTCGTGCGTTTTGGGGAAAATAGTGAAATTGCCTACCCGCCGCTAGCGATAGATTCTTGTAGTATTAGTATTGGTGATAATTCAACTATTCTTAAATACGCCAGACTTCAAAGCTTTCCGTCAAAGATCTGCAAGAAACCACAGATTAATATAGGAAGTGGATGTTATATATGTCATTTCTTTACGGTTTTGAATGCCTCGGAAGTAAATATTGGGAATAATGTCTTGATTGCAAGTTATGTAATGATTTCGTCTGAGAATCATGGGATGAATCCTGAGGCAGAAGTTCCATACTTAAAACAGCCTTTAGAAAGTATACCTGTGGTAATTAAAGATGGATGTTGGATAGGTGAGAAGGTATGTATTTTACCAGGTGTAACAATTGGCGAAAAATGTATTATAGGAGCAGGAAGTGTGGTGACAAAGTCAATACCTGATTATTGCATCGCTGTTGGTAATCCTGCAAAAGTCATAAAGAAGTATAATTTTAATACCCATCAATGGGATTCTGTATTATGATATATGTTGATTTAAAAGGAAGAATTGGTAATCAATTATTTATATATGCCTTTGCAGAGAACTTACGGCTGCAAAGAGGGCGAAATGAACGAATAGTAATAAATGATTTTCCTGTTTTGCAATTAAAATGGATAAATTCGTTGGAGTTTTATCCCATCGAAAATGTAGAATATGTCCACACAAAGGAAATGCCTTTGTCTATGTATTTAAGAAGTGTACTAATAAAGATTGCACACCGTTTCACAAAGCCAAATAACTATCAAGGGAAATACAGGATAGATACCCTCTTTAGAAGATTCTGGTCCTTTATAGGTATAACAGCATGTGAGAATGGTTTTTTGAATATACCAATCCCGTCTAGTAAAAACGTATATGTAACAGGGTATTTTCAAAGTCCGAAGTATTTCTTGCGTAATGATGATTATTTATGTAAGATAATAAGACTGGACAATGAGGTTAATGCTCTGCTCAATGAAGATATTAACAAAATTACCCAAAGGAACACTGTATGCATAAGTATAAAAATTGAGCATAATGTGGGTAGCCCTATCTATGATGTGTGCGGTGGAGACTATTGGGAAAGAGCCATTAAGTATATAACGGAAAGAGTTGATAATCCGTTATTCTTCATTTGTTCCGATAATGTCGAATATGTGAAAAAACATCTTATTGATACACAGAAATATGATGTGATTTGTCAAGATAAAGCCTTGCCCGTCCATTTGTCATTAGCGATTATGGGACTATGCAAGCACTTTATTATTGGCAACACATCTTTCGGATGGTGGGCTCAGCATATTTCAACCAACACCCAGAAGATTGTTGTGGCTCCATCCCCATGGGTAAGGAATAGTATCCCATTTGATATCTATGAGGACAATATGGTTCTATTGGATGTAACAAATTATGTCAATAATGAAAAACGATAAACCTTTGGTATCTATTTGTGTGCCGGTATATGGCGTGGAAAAATACATAGAGAGGTGTGCTAAAAGCCTCTTAGACCAAACGTACCTAAATCTTGAGTATGTTTTTGTCAATGATTGCACCAAAGATCGTAGTATGGATGTCCTAAATGAGGTGATTGGACAATATCCCTCAAGACGAGATCAAGTTAAAATTGTGAATCACACAGAGAACAAAGGAATTGCAGGTGCCAGAATTACATGTTTGGAAAACAGTGAGGGTGAGTTCATCTCATGGGTTGATCCTGATGACTATATTGACGAAGATATGATAGAAAAAATGGTAACTAAGGCTACTGAAGCTAATGCAGACATTGTCTCATGTAATACAGTAGTTCATTACCAAGATAAAGAGCGTTATCACAACAACCTTTCTCTTTGTTCCTCAGAGGAATTGGTTCTTGCGATGTTAAATCGGAAAGTGTTTGTATCTCTATGGGCTAGAATAATCCGGAGATCCTTATTTGTTAATAATAATATAGGACCTATTCTGGGGGTTAATTCTGGTGAGGACTTTCAAATGATGCCCAAATTGGTTTATTTCGGAAGGCCTGCATTTATTAATGACTATGCTTATCACTATAATTGTGCAAATACGTCTTCATATACTTTCCATTATTCACGTGAAAAAGCAAATGGCATTTGGTCTTCGGTATTAAACCTTGAGAATTTCTTCCAAGATAAGGGTTTTATATATCTTAATGCCGTAAGAAGAGAAAAGGCAAGAATCATAATCAGAGATATGCTTAATAGCTGCCGAAATGGTTACCGCGATTATTATCAGGTGTCAATGAAACGTATGACAGACTTAGAACGGAGTTATGTTAAAACTCTTCCCTTTTCGTATAGAGCAGTGTTTAGAATAGGGTCTTATAATGTTATTCGGTGTATCATTAAGATGATAGATTTATTAAGGCACATATCATAAGTCAATTTGCGTTGAAGTTTATACTAACTCGGTTTTTTTTCTAAAATGTCGAGTATTATAGGATGTCGACAAAGTGAACAACATAATGGTCAAGATTAATACAATAGATCATCTTTTATGGTTCTTTTTCAGTTATTGGCTCTTAATTGACTCAATAAATGGATTAATGCAAGAAATAGGGATCGGATTTCCCTTTTCACCAGTTATAAAATTTGGAGTTTTTTTGCTCGTTCTGGTGAGGTTAATACATTTGGATAATGTTAAATTCTTTTTGTCATTAACAATCGTTTATTTGCTGTTGTTGATTTTTAACATCTATACATTAGGAGAGGATATCGGTTCAGCTATCGTTTTTATATCAAAGCCTATAACAACTTTTTTTATTTTCTATTATTTCTTATACTATAGGAAGATTAATGCAATTGTCTTCAATACGATGCTTAAGAAAGTCGTATTGTATAACTTCCTGATTTTGGCAGCCAATATTATTTTAGGATTAATGGGCTATGGTACTAATGTTTACGAAGTTGGGACAAGCGAAGATGAAGGATTGGGGATTAAGGGGTTTATTATTGCACAGAATGAGATATCTTTAATGGTGGCGATGGTATTTCCTATTCTATTATGGATGTGCTCACAAAAATACAAAAGAATTATCTACTATCTTTTATGCATAGTCGTAATCGTAATTTCTTTTTGTATAAGTACTAAAGCATCTATTGTTATTTCATTAGTGAGTGTTGCTTTTGTATCATACTATACTGGTGCAAAGAGAGAAAAAAAAATTATTGTTCTAACCGTGTTGATTTTATTATTTATTTTTATCTCTTACATATCTGTAGTTTTGGATAGTGAAATAGGGTTTATTCAACGTTTCTCCTATTTTATGGAGAGCCGAGGACTTCTAGATGCAATTTTCTCAGGGAGGTTGGAGCAACTTGAGATAGAAAATAGAATTTTTTTTGAGAATACAGATTTCTTTTCTCGTTTAGTAGGGAAAGGGTGGGTCGCTTGTGAATTAGATCCTTTTCAAGCTTTATATAGTTTTGGTTACATTGGTGGTTTAATGAATATGATATTATTATTGTTCATTTATTTTAATCCGAGAGTAAAATCTCATAAAAGCACATATGAGAGAGTTGTAGTATTAAGCAATACAGTAATTTTTTTATTGTCTTTTACTTCGGGGCATGTTTTTTTGTCTAGTATGGGGGGACTATTTCTGGCTTTGAGTAACGCAAGTGTCTATAGCATGAGGAAAAAGGAAACAGGTAGTCCGATTGCAATAAATAACAAAACGAAAAATGAAAAAGTGTTTGTTCATAAATAATGCATATCCAACCCTTCAAAATCCAAACTATTCAACTTATACCAAGAGTATAGAGGATTGTATAAGAAAGGGAGGCATAGAAGAGATTGACTTACTGGTAATAAGATTCCAGAAACAAATAACCCCGCTGTATAAGGCTCTGAAATATTTTCAGTTTTGGCTGCGGCTTCTATTCGTCAATCTCAAGAGGTATGATATCGTATATATTAATCAACCTCCATTTGCATGGCCGCTATTTATTAATATTTCATACGATTTCTCGAAACTGTTTTGTCACTGGCATGGGGATGAAGTCGCAACGGACCGAAGCTTTCTGAACATAACACGCCCATTCGTGGTAAGAAAATGCAAGATGTGCACTCATATTGTACCTTCTCAGTATTTCAAAGGTGTTGTGTCTGGTAAACTGGGAATAGACAATTCTAATATTGTTGTGTCCCCAAGCGGTGGTGTGGACACCAATGCATTCATGTGTGAACAGAGAGTGCATAAAGATAGTATTGTGATTGGTTTTTCTTCTGGTATGACGAAAAGGAAGGGATCCAATATTGTTATGTCCTTGATTGATCGTTCAGAAGATATTGAAAATAGTGTTAAACATAAAGTCTTCTTTAATATAATTGACTACGGGGATGATATGCATCTGTATAAGGATAAGCTTATTCGGCGTTCAAATGTGTCTTTAATTCCTCGAATGCCGAAAGAAAAAATGCCTTCTTTCTATAATGGGATTGATATACTATTGATTGGTAGTAATAGTAGCGAATCCTTGGGCCTTGTTGTCTTGGAAGCAATGAGCTGCGGTAAACCTGTAATCACATTTAAACTCTTCGCATTCCCTGAATTCGTGATTCCTGGAGTGTCGGGTGAATTAGTGGACTATTGCCCAAATGAAAAAGAGAATGTTTCACAATTTATGGACGCCATAGAAAAAGTGGCGAATTCATATGGCGATTATAATCCGAGAAAGATTGTTACAGAAAGATATTCGAGCGAACATGTAGTTGAACAATATAAGGAATTATTCACGAATTAAAGTCAAATAAAATGAACGCAAAGATTTTAAAAAACATTTACAACAACTATTTCCCTGAATGCATGAAAAAGTGTTTTGGTGGTATTATTAGAAAACGACTAATAGGAAACCAGACATTTCTTATAACTTATAATGAATTGGTTGAATCAGAATCTTGGACTGAAGAACAATTAAAAGCGAAACAGTTTGATTTACTGAAACAAACTTGTATATCAGCATACGAGAATATTCCATTCTATAAGAAGGAATTCGACGCTGCAGGCTTTGATCCTAATAAGTTTGAATCTTTGGAAGAGTTTTCTGCAAAAGTTCCCATGATTGATAAAGAGATAGTTCTGCAGAATATGGACCATATGCAGAACCCGAACATAACTGATGATTATCCGGCAACCACAGGAGGATCCTCTGGTACACGTTTACAAGTGAACAATGCATGGAGTACGTTCTATAAGGAGAATGCGTTTCAGTTTCATTTTTGGTCACTTTTCGGTTATGATTTCAAAAAACATAAAATTTTGTTATTGGCTGGAGAGGAGAGTGAATCGCTAACCTCGTTGAGTCCTCTCTACAACATGATACGTGTGTCTGGAAGGCACCTTAATCCTGAAAACATGGAGATTGCAGTAAACTTCGTTAATAAACACAAACCTGATTTTATTGTTGGTCTTCCTTCTGCTACATATTATTTTTGCAAACAATTAGTTGGAGGTGGATACAAACTTATTAAACCTATTCAACATGTGTTTTTCCGTTCAGAGAATATTTCCCCCAAACAGCGGAAATTCATCGAAGAGACTTTAGGATGCAAATGTAATGCTTTTTATGGCTCTACTGAGCGAATAGCATGGGGAGAGGAAATCGACACTATCGATGGTATTCCTGTTTATCGCTTTAATAAACTTTATGGTTATACTGAAACGGGTGGTGAGGACGGTATATCTTTAATCAGTACGGGCTTTATCAATCCTAAGATGCCATTGATTCGGTATAAGACCGACGACATAGCAGTAAAGGTGAGTGAGGATAGATATAAAGTTGAAGGGCATAGAACGGCCTGTCTAATAGGTAAAAATGATGAGAGTTTCTCCGTAGAGTACTTCTGTCATTTAGAGGAGACTTTTGATTTGGTTGATAAATATCAACTTGACCAATACAAAAAAGGAGAGTTGATAGTAAATATAGTACCTCGAAAACCATTAAGTAATAAAGAAATCGACAATATAAAACAATTATTTGAAAAGATGTCTGCGGGATGTTTGGATGTCACAATTAAGATTGTTGACCATGTAGAATTGACATCTCGAGGGAAATTCAAACTCTTGTTGCATTCTATTGAGGCATGAAGTCTCATTATTATATCGGAAACCTAATTATTGTTAATTTTTCAAGTATGAATATAAGTATTTTTGGTTTGGGTTATGTGGGCTGCGTAGGCGCAGCTTGCTTAGCCAAACTCGGTCACAAAGTGGTCGGAGTTGATGTGAATGAGAATAAAGTCAGACTGATGAACGAGGGGAAACCCACTATCATCGAGGAAGGGATTGCAGAGCTCTGTCAGGAAGCACATGACAAAGGCCTTATGTCTGCAACTACGATTGCTGCAGAGGGTATTGCGCAGACAGAAATCTCGTTTATTGTAGTTGGAACGCCCTCAAGTCCAGAGGGACACTTGAATCTGAATTATATTTATACAGTTGCTAGGCGTATTGGGCGTGCCTTAAAAGAGAAGAAGGAACGCGACGAATTAGGTTATATGCATCTTGTCGCTATCCGCTCAACGGTACTGCCTGGGACAAATCAAAAGGTGGGCGAGATTATAACTGAAGAAAGTGGTCTAACTCGTGGAAAGGATTTTACTGTGGTTAGCAATCCTGAATTTCTGCGTGAAGGCACTTCTGTAGAGGACTATTTTAATCCACCATTAACTCTTGTTGGTACCGATACAGATTATGCTGAAAGAATATTCCGTGAGATGTATAAGGACATTGACGCAGAATTTATTTGCACGGATATTAAGGTCGCGGAGATGATGAAGTATGTGAACAACACATACCATGCATTGAAGATTGTGTTTGGTAATGAAGTGGGTAACATTTGTAAGTGTCTGGATATAGATTCGCATAAGGTAATGGAAATATTTTGTAAAGATAGACAGTTGAATATTTCTCCTTATTATTTTAAGCCCGGTTTTGCATACGGTGGTAGTTGTTTACCAAAGGATATGAAGGCCTTAAAGACTCTGGCTCATGACAATTATATTGAGGTGCCCGTTATTGAGAGTATTTTCCAGAGTAACGAAAATCAAAAAAAACGTGCCGTTCAGATTATTATGAATCAAGGACAGCGAAAGGTCGGTATTCTTGGCTTGAGCTTTAAAGCAGGAACGGACGATTTACGTTGTTCACCTATTGTTGATGTTGTTGAGAGTTTGTTGGGAAAAGGTTTTGAAATACGCATATATGACAAGAATGTGAAAGTCTCTGAATTGACAGGAACCAACAAGGATTTTATAATGGCAAAGATTCCTCACCTACAGCATTTCGTAACCGATGACCTGGACGAGGTGTGCCAGAATAGTGATGTTCTTGTTGTGACGAACAAAGAAAAGGACTTCGTAGATGTCCTTAAAAATTATCCTGGGAAGATTATTGTTGATCTTGTCCGCCAGTGGAAATACGTTTGTTATGATGGGAAATATGAGGGCATTTCTTGGGGAGACATTAATGTTAACAGAGAAGGGCAGCAGCAAGAGAATAAAATGAACTTTAAACAGACGGAGTTCTAATGATTCAGTCCCGTGATGATTTACGCTATTATATCTCCAGGGATATGGAGCGTAACGAAATACAGGTTGGGGGAGGAAAGTCCTGGTTAAAGATACATGCCAACCCCCGCTTGTGGTTTCAATATAATTTGCGGTATTACGAGTACTATCATAATACAAAGCACAGTCTATGGGGAAGAATGATGGAACTATACCATTACATTATTCACAAGCACTTGAGCTACAAATTGGGGTTTACCATTTATGCAAACAACTTTGGACCGGGACTCTATATCATGCACTATGGAACAATAGTGATAAATAAAGCCTGTCGAATAGGTGCCAACTGCTTCTTGAATGTTGATGTAAATATAGGAATGGGAGGATCTGTTATTGGAGACAATGTATATATTGCTCCTGGGGTAAAGATTGTACATCCTGTCAATATCGGTAACAATGTTACTATAGGGGCGAATGCTGTTGTAACTAAGGATATCCCTGATAATTGTGTTGTTGCAGGCGTTCCGGCAAAAGTAATCAAGTACAATGAACCAGATGTTTAAAAAAGTTGAATGGTATTTCAACCGTCTCAAGGCAATGAATTTACCAGAGGTGGGGTGGAGGTTACAACAGAAAATGCTTCAAAAAAAGGAGCAGAGCCTGTATGGAAAGAAGATTGTTGTTGTTGGGAGCTACATTTTTGACGGAAGACTCTCAAAACTTGAGTTTAATCATGAGCAGTTAGGAATCAACTTTAACAATATCCATCATGGATTAAATACAGAACCCTGTGAGCTTAAAGGTCCAGATTACGGAAAGTGGCCTTTGGTTTTTAGTTATAACTTGGATTATAAGCAGCGGGATGATCTAGGGGATGCCAGGACAAATTGGGAGAAGAATAGACATTTTGAATGGGCCCTGTTGGCAAAAGCATATTTTGTGACTAGAGATGGACATTATTTACGGATCCTAGCTGAAACGGTTGATAAATGGCAATCAGAGAACCCTTTTCTTCATGGCATCTCTTGGACGTCCGCCATGGAATTTGCTATTCGCTCAATCAACTGGATGTATGCGTTGGCTTTTATAAGAGCGGCAGGACAAGACATTGATTCGCTTAGGGTAGGAATTATTAATATGGTTTCTTATCTGACAAAACATTATTCTCGTTATTCCTCTGCAAATAATCATTTGTTAGTAGAAGCTTCTGCTATAGGTCTAGCAGGATATGCTTTCAATTATAAGCCTTGGAGGGATTTGGCGATTGATTTGCTTTCTGATGAGCTGGAAAAGCAAAATTATTCAGATGGCGTAAATAAAGAGCTCTCACTACATTATCAAACATTTGGCATGGAAGCATATTTGCTGCTTGCTCATGTTAGTGGTGAGAGTAGATGGAATACGATGCTTAAAATGCAATGTGAGTATGTGGCCCATGCGACATGGCGTGGGAAAGCGGTTTGCGAGTTTGGAGATGATGATGAAGGGAAGATATTAGATTTACAAGGAGGGAAATGGCATCAGTGGGAATGGGTCTTACAACTTGGATCGTTAATAACCGGAACCAAGTATTCTTGTTTTGATGAGATATGCGAGAATACTTATTGGCTTTTTACAGATGAAGAAATAGCAGCTGTCACCCAGGGACATCTATATGACGCATCATCTTCAAGGTGTTTTAAAGAGGGAGGTAATACATTCATGCGTGATAGAAAAGATCGTGTTTTGATTGGGATTGACCATGCCGCGTTGGGCTTTGGATCAATTGCAGCACACGGACATGCTGATGCATTAAGTTTTCAGATTCTGGTGGATGGACTCCCGGTCATTACAGATCCAGGAACCTTTATCTATCATTGTGATTTGGAACAACGAAATCTTTTTAGAAAGACAATCAATCATAGTACAGTGTGCATTGGTGGAAAAGATCAAAGTGAGATGCTTGGTGCCTTTTTGTGGGGCAAACGGGCGAAATGTACTTTGGAACGGTTTTCCTGTCAAGGTGACAAAATTATTCTGACAGCAAATCACGATGGATATAGGCCAATTGTTCATCAAAGGACTTTTGAGTGGGACTGTGAGAGTAAGAAGCTGAGAGTGAATGATTTGTTTACAGAAGAATCTGATTGGATTAGTACTTTGATGCTTGGTAATGATGTGTCTATCGTGTTTTATTCCAACGATATGATTGAATTACAATCGGCAGGGAATTTAATTATTATTTCTGTGAACAGTGTAATTAATAAATTGAAGATAGAAGATACAGAGATTAGCAAGGAGTATGGTGTTAAGTGCCCATCAAAAGCAATTAGAATATATGGACAAAAAAAACAATGCTCTATTGATATAGATATAAAACTAAAATAATATGCAATGGATAGAAAAGTTCTGATTATTGTAGAGAACCTGCCAGTTCCCTTTGATACGCGTGTTTGGCAGGAAGCCACAACTTTGGCCGCTAATGGTTATACGGTTTCAGTGATATGTCCTAAAGGAAAAGGGTTTACTGAGGAATATGAGTTTAAGCAAGGAGTGCACATCTACAGACATGACTTGCCTACCGAAGGGAATGGTGCTTTAGGTTATGCCCGCGAGTATTGGAGCGCGCTCAGCAACGAGTATAGACTCGCAAAGAAATGTTATAAGGAAGTGGGGTTCCACTGTATTCATGGATGTAATCCACCTGATGATATATGGATGGTGGCAAGATTGTTCAAAAGTAAGGGTGTAGATTATATTTTTGATCACCATGACATCTGCCCAGAATTGTTTGAGGCCAAATTTGGAAAGGCTACTGGCTTGCTTTATAAGAGTCAGCTTTGGTTGGAGCGACAAACGTATAAGCATTGTAAGTTCGCATTTGTTACAAATGAGAGTTACAAGAAGATTGCAATTGAACGCGGTGGTATGAATCCGGAGGATGTGTACGTGTTACGTTCTGGTCCAAAACTTGAGCGACTTAAAATACAGCCAGCCAAACCAGAAATCAAACGAGGTAAGAAGTATATGGTAGGTTACCTTGGTGTAATTGGTCAACAGGAAGGTATCGAGTATATTCTGAAAGCAGCTGATTATATAAAAAATACGGTGAGACGTGATGATATCTTCTGGGGAATTATAGGAGGAGGTCCTCATTTGGAAGCTATCCGCAAGCAATGCAAGGAAATGGGCCTGGATGATATTGTTGAGTTTACAGGCCGAGTGCCCGATCAGCAGTTGCTTGACTATTTAAATACTGCTGATGTATGTGTCAATAGCGATGAATTCAATGCTATGAATGACAAAAGTACTATGAACAAAATCCTTGAGTACATGGCGTTGGGTAAACCTATTGTTCAATTTGATCTGACTGAAGGCAAATATTCGGCTCAAGAAGCATCGTTATATGCTAATCCAAATGATGCGGTCGATATGGCCCAAAAGGTAATCGAGTTATTAGAGGATCCTGAGCGAAGACATAAAATGGGAGAGTATGGCAGAAAGCGTGTAATTAATGAACTTTCTTGGGAACATACTAGCAAAACTCTTCTTGAAGGGTATGATAGGTATTTTGCTAATCGTGGCTTATAGATAAAGTTTTATGGATGATTACATTGATTTTTTGAACTATTGCTTGGATGATGAACGGGCTTTTCCTGAGAAGGCAAATTGCATTGATTGGGGTAAATTCCTTTCTTGGTCAGAACATCAAGCAATAGTTGGTTTAATATTCAATGGTATTCAGAAAGCAGGGAAACAAATCAATATCCCATACGAACTATTAATCAAGTGGATAGGGCTTGCTACTCTTATTGAGCAACGGAACCATTTGCTTAATAAGCGTTGTCAGGAACTGGAAACCTTGTTCAAAAGTTACTCATTTAATTGTTGTATACTTAAAGGACAAGGTAATGCTTTGATGTATCCTACACCGTTACGAAGAACTCCAGGCGATATTGACATTTGGTTGAATATCGGAAATCCGAAGGCATGCGACAATAGTGTAAAGGAGATTATTAGGAGGGTAAGATTGGGCAATCCTCATGGAAGAGCAGAATATCATCACATTGACTATGGTGATTACAATGGTGTCGATGTTGAAGTGCATTACCGACCGTCTTTCTCTAATAACCTCATATATAACAGAAGATTACAAAAGTGGTTTAATGCCCAGGCAGAACGCCAATACGCTCATGTCGTAGAGATTACTAGCGATGCTGGAAGTATCTGTGTTCCTACATTTGAGTTTAATGTAATATTCCAGCTTTCACATATCTATCGGCATTTACTACAAGAAGGGATTGGATTGAGACAAATTATTGATTATTATTATCTGTTGAAGTCGAACATGAACTGCACAGATAACAGGGATATATTTGATAACTTGCGGTATCTAGGATTAGAAAAGATAGCAGGGGCAGTGATGTGGGTACTGAATGAGGTACTTGGATTACCTGAGATATATCTGATTGCTTCGAAGGATGAGAAACGCGGCAGATTACTCCTAACTGAGATAATGAAAGGTGGAAATTTCGGATATTATGATATTGAAAATCAGAAGGCTAATAATGCGATAAAGAAGAATCTACAACGCATAAAGCGAGATTTCCGCATGGTTCGATACTTCCCGTCGGAATGCTTGTGGGAACCCATATTTAGAGTCTATCATTTCTTCTGGAGACTAAAATATAATTGATTTATGGAACGGGGGGCAGGTTCTCTCGTAAGATTTTTAAGTAACGATGAAGAAGTGGGAGGTATTATTCTCAGAGTATCTGATAAAGAGACCATGGCTTACGGCAAGGCGGGATAAATTACAATTGCCTGATGGTAGGGTGGTGCCAGAGTATTATGTACTGGAATATCCTGATTGGGTTAATGTTATTGCCATAACAAAGAACGGGCAGTTTGTGATGGAGCGTCAATACAGGTATGGTGCAAATAGCACAAACTATGAGATACCTTGTGGCGTGATGGAGGACGGCGAAACACCCCTTGAGGCCATTAAAAGAGAGTTATTAGAAGAAACGGGATATGGCGGTGGAGAGTGGAGTGAACTGATGACAATCTCTGCAAATCCGACATCAATGACTAACATGACTCATTGCTTTGTGGCAGAAGGAGTAGAGATAGTTTCGGAACAGCATTTGGATGACACGGAGGATTTAGAGGTTCATCTGCTCTCTCATGAAGAAGTGTTGTCATTACTTCGAAATAATGAAATTATTCAGTCGCTGATGATTGCCCCGTTGTTGAAGTACTTTATGGAAAAGTGACATAAGAACAGTTCTGACGATGGCTGATGCTCAAAGTCGGAAGATGCCAGGGGACAAGATGCCAGGGGACAGGTCAGTGGCATCTGCTTAAATTGACACGATAAGCACACTTGAATTGTGAAACATAGGGACGGGTTCCTGTTTCATAAAGAATAGGAGTTGGAGATAAAATATACTTAATCCATGCCTAGGCAGGCGAGACAAGCATCAGGAACTGGTATATATCATGTGATGATGCGTGGTATAAATCACCAGAACATTTTTGAGGAGCAGGAGGACTATTATCAGTTTCTTAATACCTTGGACATGATGGCTCTGTCGTATGAGCCTGATGGTCCTCCCTCTGGAAGAAACTATATCCTATATGCTTATTGCCTGATGTCTAATCATATTCATCTTCTCATTCGTGAACGCGAGGACACAATTGGAATGGCTATAAAAAGGATTGCTTCCTCATATGTATACTATTATAATCACAAGTATTCAAGAGACGGCCATCTGTTCCGCGAGCGTTTTAAAAGTGAGCCTGTGAACGATATGGCTTATTTCGTGACACTTTTGAGGTATATACACCAAAACCCAGTGAAGGCAGGGATGGTTAGTGAGGTGGATGAACGAAGGCTGAAGTCTGATGGCTGAGGGCGGATATGAGGGCTGAGGGCTTAACGAAGGCTGAAGGCTGATGGAAGGAGTATAAATTAACTAAAACTACTGATATGAAAAAATATGAATTGATGGCATTACCATATGCTCCAGATGCATTGGAGCCAGTGATTAGTAAAGAGACTATAGGTTTCCATCATGGGAAACATCTTCAGGCGTATGTGGATAATCTGAATGGACTAGCCTCACCTCCTAACCCCTCTCCAATAGGCGAGGGGAGTCTTGGAGAACTCGAGATGCTTAAAGAGCTTGTCCTTCATAGTGAAGGGGCGGTATTTAACAATGCAGGACAGATACTGAACCAC
>JAEEGL010415676.1_pt1 | contig 30965 bp, 19 predicted proteins | sample 9134231 | NCBI WGS metagenome assembly JAEEGL01 (sample SAMN16246548, study PRJNA631951) | gut metagenome | biome: gut microbiome; feature: rumen; material: fiber-attached | host: Bos | place: Iran: Karaj | collected 2018-10
CAGCTCCGTGGTTCCAGTTCCTCAAGGACAAGTATGGCAAAGATCATCCTCGTCTCACAGAACTACGCAACTTCGACACCATCGTGGCCACAAAGGTCGTAGAAGCTAACCAGAAGCTCTATATCAACCGTAGCGATGGTTTTATCGGAACCGGTTTGAAGAAGGACGAGTTCGTATGCAACTGTTCGGACATCGACGACATCATCATATTCTATAAGGACGGCAAGTTCAAGGTGGTTCGCGTAGCCGACAAGTTGTTTGTAGGCAAGAACGTGATGTGGATTAGCGTATACAAGAAGAACGACCAGCGCACCATCTACAATGCGGTATATCGCGATGGTCCTAAGGGCTACTATTATATCAAGCGCTTTAATGTGCCCAGCATTACCCGCGACCGCGAATACGACATCACCAACGGCACCAAGGGTTCACGCGTGGTCTACTTCACGGCCAATCCCAATGGTGAGGCTGAGGTCATCAAGGTGACGCTTGACCCTGCCCCCAAACTCAAGAAGGTATTCTTCGACAAGGACTTCTCGGAAGTGATGATTAAAGGACGCGCCTCAAAAGGAAACATCCTGACCAAATACCAAATACACCGCATCGGGCTGAAGAGTCACGGACATTCAACGCTTGGCGGACGCAAGGTTTGGTACGACCCAGATGTCAACCGCTTGAACTACGACGAACACGGACGGCTGTTAGGCGAGTTTAACGATGGCGATCAGATCCTGGTCATCCTGAAGAATGGTGACTACTACCTGACCAACTTCGACCCGAACAACCACTTCGAAGACAACATTCAGCACTTGGAGAAATACGAAGCCGACAAGATTTGGAGCTGTGTGCTCTACGATGCAGACAATCAGGGATATCCCTACATCAAACGATTCCTCATGGAGGCATCGAAACGCAAACAGAACTATCGAGGCGAGAATCCTGACTCGCAGGAGATCCTGCTGACCGACACCTACTATCCACGTCTGCTCGTCACCTATGGAGGCAGCGATGCCTTCAGAGGACAGGAAGAAATTGATGTCGAACAGTTTATTTCCGTCAAAGGATACAAGGCGAAAGGCAAGCGTCTGACGACCTTCGAGATAGAGAAGGTGGAAGAGCTAGAACCGCTGCGCCAGCCTGAGATAGAAGAGCCTCAAGAGGAAGAGGAGGAAGAAGAGAATCTGGATCCTGATGCAGGAAAGAGTCAGCAACAGGTGCTGGACGAACTGACAGGACAACTAAGGCTATTCCCCGATGATGAGAATTAAGTGTCTTCTCCTGTTGCTGCTTGTCACGTATGCTGCGCTGACTGCACAGCCCGTTATCACCAACAGCCAGATGATTGGCGTTGGCCCTACTCGCGTGCTCGACACCTATCTATCGGCTGAGCATTTCAGCGGGGTAGGTTTCTCCTATCTGTCGCATACTGAGCGACAGAAACGGCTGAGCACTATTATCGAACACGAGGCTAATTTCTCGACATTAAAAGACCGTTCTCGTAACAAGCATGAACTGGAAGGTGCATACAATTTCTACTGGGGCAAACTCTATGGGTGGCAGTTGATGGATAACAGGCTGCGTCTGCAGGCCGGAGCTATGCTTAACGCATCACTCGGTTTTATCTACAACACCTCGAATTCCAACAATCCAGCCCAGGTTCGCGCTCACCTGAACCTGATGCCTACAGGAGTGGCAAGCTATAGATTTCAGCTCTTCAAAAAAATGGTAATAGCACGCTATGAGCTAAGCCTGCCCTTGCTGGGTGTGCAGTTCTCGCCCAACTACGGACAATCGTACTACGAGATATTCTCACGAGGCAACTACGACCATAACATCGTACCAACCACCTTTGTCAATGCACCTGAGTGGCGACAGATGCTGACATTTGACGCCCAACTGTCAAAGCGCTTCACCTTGCGTATAGGTTATCTGGGGAACATGCAGCAGTCACGTGTCAATGGACTGCGGCAGCACATCTACACCCACCGGTTCCTCATCGGCTTTACCCGCTGTTTTACCATAACACCGCATGCCTTATGAAGAAAATTCTAGTCTATCTAGTTTCACTAGTACTACTAGCTTCGTGCGTCGACGAAGTCGAGCACGATAACACGCCAACAGGTAATTTCGAGGCACTTTGGGAAATCATGGATGAGCATTACTGCTTTTTCAGCTACAAACAGATAGACTGGCAGGCGGTATATAATAAATATAAGGTACGCGTAAGTGACAAGATGAGCGAGGGTCAGCTCTTCGAGGTTTGCTGCGATATGCTGAGCGAGCTGCGTGATGGACACGTCAACCTCAGCTACTCAATGGACTATGGTCGCTATTGGGCCTGGCAAGAGGGCTATCCGAAGAACTTCAGCGACACGCTGGAACGACGCTATTTGGGCACAGACTATAAGATAGCCAGCAGTCTGCGCTATCGCGTGCTGGACGACAATATCGGCTATGTCCGCTATGATTCGTTTCAGAAAGCCATTGGTGAAGGTAATCTGGATGACGTGCTGGTTTATCTGGCTCTCTGCAGAGGACTGATCATTGATATTCGCAATAATGGCGGAGGCGACTTGACAACTGCAGAGATGCTGGCAGGACGTTTTGTTCATGAAAAAACCTTAGTAGGATATATGCAACACAAGACGGGTACAGGGCATAACGATTTCTCCGACCTGGAGCCACAGTATCTGGAACCTTCCAGCAACTTCAGATGGCATAAACCGGTATGTGTCCTCACGAATCGGAGTGTATACAGTGCCGCCAACTCGTTCACCGTCATGATGCGTGCTCTGCCTAATATCACGATAGTAGGCGATCATACAGGAGGAGGTAGTGGAATGCCTATGAGCAACAGTCTTCCTAACGGATGGAGCGTTCGCTATTCTGCCTGCCCTATGTATGATAAAGACAAACAACAGACGGAATTCGGCATCAGTCCAGATGTCCATGTGGCGCTCTCCGACGAATCAACAGCAAAGGGAATCGACGACATCATAGAAGCTGCAAGAAAAATAATTGCGCAGAAATGATGGCATATTCATAAATAATTCGTACCTTTGCACCCAAATTCCCCTGAAGGGGATTATCCTTTTAGCGCCTGTGGCGGAATTGGTAGACGCGCTAGACTTAGGATCTAGTGTCTCACGACGTGCAGGTTCGAGTCCTGTCAGGCGCACTTAGCTAATCAAGAAAAATATGAAAAGGTACCTTTTAATTTTGTGTGTAATCATCTGTCAGATCTGCTTCACTGCAAACGCTGCGTTTGCACAAGGCATGAGCGATCAGCAGGTGATCAAGTTTATTCAGACAGAAACGAAAGCAGGTAGTTCGCAAAGTCAGATTGTCACCAAACTGGTACAGCGTGGTGTCAAGATGGACCAGATTCGCAGATTACGCAACCAGTATGAGAAGCAGATTAATCAAAGTGGCCTCAAAGGCAGAGCTGATGCTGCCGTTTCAGAAGCAGATTCACGCTTGCGCTCCAACTCCAGGTCAACGTCTCAGCAGACTCGCCAAACTACGGTAGGCAAAGAGGGTTCAGAGCAGGGCAATTTGCAGCAGGAAGCCGACCTTCAGTATGCTGAAATCCAACAGAACATCAGCGAACATGCAGAGGGAAAGGCTGGCCCCGATAGTCTGAAGGTCTTCGGACGTGACATTTTCAATAATAAACTGTTGTCGTTTGAACCGAATATGAATATCGCCACACCGCAGAACTATGTGCTGGGGCCTGGTGACGAGGTGATTGTAGATGTATATGGTGCCTCACAAAAAACAGAGCAGTTGACAGTATCTCCTGACGGAACAATTACAATTACGGGATATGGCCCCATCAAGGTAGGAGGTCTCACTGTTGCTGCAGCACAACAGAAGCTGCGCAACACCTTGGGAGCCCGCTATAAGAGCAGCAGCCTCAACGTAACCGTTGGACAGACACGTTCCATGATGGTTAACGTCATGGGAGAAGTCAAGGCTCCTGGTACCTATACCCTTTCAGCTTTCTCTACTGTATTCCACGCCCTCTATATGGCTGGAGGCGTCAATGATCTCGGTACCCTTCGTAACATCAAGGTTTATCGTAATGGCAAACTCGTCACAGTAGTTGATATCTACCAATACATCCTTAATGGTCGTCTGGCTGGTAACATCCGTCTGCACGAGAACGATATGATTATCGTTGGTCCCTACGAATGCCTAGTGGGTATTGCAGGTAATGTCAAGCGACCCATGTTCTACGAGATGCGACCCAACGAGTCAGTTTCCACCATTATTAATTATGCTGGTGGCTTTACTGGCGATGCCTATAAGAAGGCTGTACGTCTGACCCGCAAGTCGGGAGAACGCTATTCTGTTCATACTGTCGAAGAGTTCGACATGAGTTCGTTCAAGTTGGCTGATGGTGATGCCATCAACGTAGACAGAATGATCAATCGCTTCGAGAATATGGTTGACATTAAGGGAGCCGTATTCCGTCCAGGCCAGTACGAATTGGGCAAACAGATAACCTCTGTTCGTGCGTTAATTGAGGCTGCTGGTGGACTGACAGAAGATGCATTTACTGCTCGTGGTGTACTGTATCGCATGAAGCAGGACCGCACCCTCGAAACACAGTCTGTCGACCTTGGCGGCATTATGGCTGGCACTGCAGCTGATGTGCCATTGCGTAATGAAGACCAACTCTTTATTCCAACAGAGGCAGAACGTGTCTCTGAACGTACCGTAACCATCACAGGCGAAGTCATGAGCCCTGGAACGTTCCAATATGCAGAGAATGAATCCATCGAAGATCTTGTATTACGTGCAGGAGGACTTACAGATGCTGCTTCTATCGTAAAGATTGATGTCAGCCGTCGTATACGAGACGCAAAGGCTCTGCAGTCTGGCCAAGACATCTCTCAAAATTTCAGCTTCTCATTAAAAGACGGATTTGTTGTTGATGGGCAGCAAGGCTTTACGCTCCAGCCCTACGATGTCGTTCAAGTACGCCGTAGTCCTGGATATTTTGAGCCACGTAACGTAACTGTTCAAGGTGAAGTTATGTTTGAGGGCAACTTTACATTGTCGAAGAAAAATCAGCGACTATCTGACTTGATAAAGGCTGCTGGAGGAGTAACACATGAAGCCTACGTAAAAGGAGCTCGTTTAGAGCGCCATCTGAATGCAGATGAGCGTGCCCGCTTGGAAACAGTAATCAAAACGGCTCGTCAGAATGCCACTGAAAAGGACTCTGTACAGCTCGACAAGATTGAAATGGCTGAGTACTACACAGTAGGTATCGACCTGGAGAAAGCTTTGGCTAATCCAGGAGGCGACTACGATATTGTAGTACGTGACAGCGACCGCATCATCGTACCAGAATACACAGGTACCGTAAAGATTTCCGGTAATGTGCTGTTCCCCAACACTGTCGCCTATCAGGCAGGAAAGAACTGGAAATATTACATCAATCAGGCCGGTGGTTTTGGACAGCGCAGTCGTAAGTCACACAGCTATATTGTTTACCAGAACGGAACGGTATCCCGCGTAGGCAAAGGTAAGGTTGAGCCAGGTTGTGAAATCGTTGTACCTAAGAAGGGTAAACGTGACATGTCTAACATCATGCAATGGGTAAGTATCGGCACATCAATGGCTTCTCTTGCTACGATGGCTGCAACAATAGGTAACCTCCTAAAATAAGAAGCTATGAACGAAGAAAACAAAAATATCATAGAGGAAGAAGAGAGCTCTATCGACTTCGGGAAGATCTTCAAAGATCTTTTGAATCATAAGATGCTGTATGTGAAGGTTCTACCTGTTGCATTCGTATTGGCAGCTGTCTATGCACTCAGCCTTCCAAATTTCTATAGTTGTACGGTGAAATTGTCACCTGAGATGGGAGGGAGCAAGACCGGTTCAAGTTCATTGGCTTCTCTGGCTTCTAGTTTTGGCGTTAATCTGGGGTCAACAGGTGCAGGAACTGAGGCTCTATTTCCAACGCTTTATCCAGAACTGATGAACTCTGTCGACTTTAAGACAGCACTCTTCCCTGTGAAAGTAACACGTGAGACTGATGGTAAGACCTTTACGTATTATGACTATCTGATGAACGAGCAGAAGACGCCTTGGTGGAATGGGGTGTTCCATATTTTCTCTGACAAGGAAGTCGAGAAGCTCTCTAATGTTAATCCTTTCAAGCTGACCAAGGAACAGACAGATATTGTAAAGGCCATCAACAAGAATGTTGTCTGCGACGTAGATAAAAAGACAATGGTGATAACGATAAATGTCACTGATCAGGATCCGCTGATTTGTGCGACAATGGCTGACTCGGTGAAGACACGTCTGCAGAAATTCATCACTGATTATCGTACGTCGAAAGTACGTGTTGACTTGGCTTATAACCAGAAGCTTTACAAGGAGGCAAAGTCGCGCTATGAAAAGGCACGTCAACGTTATGCCGAGTTTTCTGATGCAAACCAAGATGTGATTCTCCAAGCAGTCCAGACTAAACTGACGGATTTGGAAAACGAGATGCAACTGCAGTATAACATCTACCAGCAAGTTGTTGGACAGCTGCAGCAGGCAGAAATGAAGGTACAGCAGGAAACTCCAGCCTTCACAACTCTGCAGTCAGCAACAGTGCCTGTCCTCAAGTCAGGTCCAAAGCGTGCACAGATGTGTCTTATCTTCGTGTTCCTTGCTTTCTTAGGTACCACAGCATGGATCCTTTACAAAGAAGATGACTTGAAACCGCTGTTAGGTTTAAGCTAAAGATATTAAATAAGGAGACTCAGCTGAGTCTCCTTATTATTTTTCACTTATGCTCTTTCTTCGGTTGATACTGCACCGTCAGCGTTGGTCGGTAGGTATTCTGCAGCACAACGGAGATAAAGCCTGTAGAAGTATCGAAGTTGGCAATCTTATGATTATCCTTCAGCATAGGACAATCAGGCCAGGCATCGAGTTCCTTTTCAAATCCGTCACGCAATTGTTGCCACATCATACGAGTACTGTCGTTGGTAGATGCCTGATAGTTCTCCTGAATGGCTTGTAGCTTGTCACCTGCATAGGCAACAAGCACACGATAATGCTCAGCAGCGTTATTCAGAACGACCAGTCGTCCGCTGTCTGACGCTGTGCTATCAACAACTAAACCTCTGGATATCAGTGAGTCGACAAACTGGGCGGTTGGCATATTAAATGCCAAACCGCGATAGCTGAAAGGTTGCTCTTCTGAGCAAGCAAAGCAAGCCATGACGGCTGCAATTGCAAAGAAAATCTTCTTCATCGTTTTCTAATCTTATTCTGACAACATGGTTACTTCAATACGGCGCTTCGAAGCCAAGATTTGCTGGGCCATACGCTGTACCTGCTCAGCAGTCACCTCGTTAACCATCTTCTTATAATCTTTATCGAAGTCTACTCCATCTTCCAGTTCATGCCAGATAATGTAGCTCCAATAATCGTTGGTGATAGCCACCTGGTCGTACTGCTTCAACAAGTACTTGCGCACCTTCTCCATACTAGAAGCCTGCGGACCTTGAGTTGCAATATTCTGTAACTGCTGGTAAACAATAGGATTCAGCTCCTCATAACGAGAAGGATCTGCATTATATGAGATGCGGAGCAGAGCTGTTGGGACATCATCCTTATCGAAGCCCACAGCCACACGAACGCCATAGGTTCCGCCCTTCTCCTCACGAACAGAATCGGTATAGGCTATCTGGAGCACACGGTTCAGGAAGTCAAGTTCCAAGTCGGCCTGGGCAGTAAAGGGAATATCGGCCGTATGATAGATGCTGACATTTGCCAGTGGAGTTGCCATCTTCTTCTTGAATACTGTAGCGAAATCACCACTAATAATCTGTGGCACGTTCTTATAATTGGTAGAGCTGTGCTTGTCTGTTGAAGGCAGTATAGCCAGATACTGGCAAACCAGCTGGCGCAGTTCCTGCTCATCATAGTTGCCAATAATGACTGTCTTGAAATCGGAAGCATTGCTAAAACACTCCTGATAAATCTGGAAGATGCGGTCATAGCTTACCTTCTCCAGCGTCTTTTGTACTACAGGCTCCAAACGAGGATGATGTCCATAGAGAATAGCAGTGATGGAGTCGTTGTAATCAACCTTAGGCGAAGCGTTACGATTAGTAAGGAACGCGCGTGTGCGATCCATAAATCCTTCGAAGGCTGTGGTATCGCGACGAGGCTGAGTGAAATAGAGATAGGCCAATTCAAACAGCGTCTTCATATCCTTTACTGACGAACCTCCGCTGATGCTCTGTCCTTTGCTGCCAACAGACGGAGCAATACGTACCGACTTACCATTAAGCATACGACGCAGGGTCGTCTGGTCGAAATCGCCCACACCACCTTCTGTCACAGCACTCGAAATCATCGTAAAGTTGGGAATATCAGCATCAGGATAGCATGATGTACCACCATCTGCCTTCATACGCAGACTCACAGCGTCAGCAGAGAAATCAGTCTTACGCACATAAACCTTCATACCATTCGAGAGTGTCCACTCCGTGAAACCATTGCTGCCATAGGCTTTCTCGCTTACAATCTTGCCTGGCTGGGGCAGATGGCTGATGAAACGGTCAGCAACCTGCTGCTCAGGATAGGGTGCATAGTCTAAGCGTTGTGCTGCCAGGATTACATCCTCAATCTGAGCCTCAGAAGGCAGTTTCACCGATTCCTTATCAGGAGCATACATCACGACAACCTGATTCTTATCTGTAATCAATTCCTTCACAGCTTGATTGACTTCAGCAAGCGTCACCTCACGATCGAACAGACGGGTATTCTCCAACTTCTGCTCTACTGATTGCAGGGGTTCATTCTCCAGGAAGTGGTGGATACAATTGTTGACGAAGTGTGAGTTACGGAGATCAGCGCGCTGGTTATAGCGACGCTCAGCAGAGTTCAGGTAGATGCTCTTTGCACGATCCAGCTCACCCTGCGTGAAACCATGCTGACGGGCGCGTTCTGCCACTCCTACGGCAGCAATAATACCACCCAGAATGTTGTCCTGCTTACAGCTGACAGCCAGCGAGAATGCATCCTTAGTACGACTCACGAAGAAGGAGGAGACACGAGCTGTTGCACTCTGGAACGGTGCGTTTGTCTGCAGACGAAGCTCTGCCAAACGATCATTCAGCATCGTACCAATCAGTGCGTCGACATAGCCCTCGCGTACATACTTCAACTGCTGTTTCTCTGCATCTGGGGTAGCTTCACGCTTCTGATACATATGACAAAGCACGATGGGCTGCTCTGCATCCTTCTGAATATCGACAATCATCGAGTCGTTGTCGTTCACAGGATAATAGACGCGCTCAGCACGCTTCTTGGGTAAAGGAATTGACGAAAATATCTTCTTGACCTTCTTCTCCATCTTGTCTACATCAAAGTCGCCTACTACGACAATGGCCTGAAGATCTGGACGATACCATTTCTGGTAGTAGTCACGAAGATCTTGATAGGCGAAGTTGTCGACAATATCCATTGAACCAATGGGCAGACAGTCTTCATACTTTGTGCCTTTATAAATCTTAGGCATAGCCTGTTCCATTAGTCGTTGAACGGCCATACCTGCTCTACGGGTGCGCCATTCCTCATGGATAACGCCGCGTTCCTTATCTATCTCCTTGTCTTCCAGCAGCAGATAGTGGCTCCAGTCGTGCAGGATGAGCAAACAGGAGTCAGCAATGCCTTCACGCTTCAAAGGTACGGAAGAAATATTGTATACCGTTTGGTCAATAGAAGTATAGGCATTCAGATTGGCACCAAACTTGACACCAATCGTCTCACACCAAGGTACGATACCCAGTTTTTTGCCTTTACCCGGGAAGTTCTTCGTTCCGTTAAACGCCATATGCTCCAGAAAGTGAGCCAATCCACGCTGGCGGGACTCTTCAAGGATAGAACCAACACGCTGGGCGATATAGAAATCTGCCAGGCCTGATTCCTTGGCATTATATCGGATATAATACGTCATACCATTCTTCAGTTTTCCTGTACGAATGGTTTTGTCTTGCGACAGCGGCTGAGCCATCAGGCACATCGTTGCTGTCAAGAGAAATGTGGTTAAAAATATTCTTTTCATTTGCATATTGAATGAAGTTGTTATTTACGGATAATGCTGACCTCACCATTCTGGCGCAGACGGATAATACTGCTGGGCTGATGGGGTTTATGCTCTTGGCGACGGCTCCAGCAGACATAGTCGACAGCCTCTAGAATACGAGGATCAATATCGCCATAGTTCTGAGCTGCAGGCTCGCCGCTGATATTGGCTGAGGTAGAGACAATAGCCTTCTGGAATCGGAAACAGAGCTCTTTCGAGAAAGGCTCATTCGTAATACGTATACCCACACTGCCATCCTCAGCAATCAGGTTTTCTGCCAGATTCACCGCATCGTCAAGAATCAAAGTGGTAGGCTTAGCATCACTCTCCTTCAGACTATCAATCAATTGCCAAGCCACATCGGGTACTTGACGGAAATAGCGCTGCATACGGGCATCGCTGTCTACCAGACAAATCAACGCCTTTGAATCGTCGCGCTGCTTGATTTCATATACACGCTTAACAGCCTGAGCATTTGTAGCATCGCAACCTATGCCCCAGACAGTATCAGTAGGATAGAGAATTACCCCACCCTTACGCATCGTCTCTACGGCTTGTCGTATATCTTCTTCTCTTGTCATTTAGAATTCGCTTGTAAAATGGAATTTAATATGTTCGAAATCCTGCTGTGCCATCGAGAGCACATAGCCTGAGTCAGCCAGGAAGACATCTCTACCCTCCTTATCTTTGGCCATATACTGATATTTGCGCTTCTTGAAGTTGTCGAGTTCCTTCTCGTCATCGCTCTCTATCCAACAGGCCTTATACAGATGAACGGGCTCCCAACGACACTTGGCATTATACTCGTTCTCCAAACGATACTGGATAACCTCGAACTGCAACTGACCCACAGTACCTATAATCTTGCGGTTGTTGAACTGGTTGACGAACAACTGGGCTACGCCCTCGTCCATCAGCTGGTCAATACCTTTCTGCAATTGCTTCGACTTCATGGGGTCGTCGTTCTCGATATATTTAAACAGCTCTGGCGAGAATGAAGGTAATCCACGGAAATGCAACTGCTCCCCTTCTGTAATAGTATCGCCTATCTTAAACATACCACCCGTATCAGGCAGGCCTACAATGTCGCCAGGCCAGGCCTCGTCGATGGTCGACTTTCGCTGAGCCATAAACTGAGTAGGACTGGAGAAACGTAGTGTTTTTCCCTGACGCACATGCAGATAAGGCTGGTTACGCTGGAACTTACCAGAGCAAACCTTACAGAAGGCGATGCACGAACGGTGGTTGGGGTCGATATTCGCTGTTATCTTAAAGATAAAGCCAGTAAATTTAGGTTCTTCGGGCTGCACCTCGCGTTCCTCAGCCTTAGTAGACTTCGGACTGGGAGCAATCTCCACAAAGCAATCGAGTAACTCCTGCACACCAAAATTGTTCAGCGCAGAACCAAAGAATACAGGGGCCACCTCAGCTGAGCGATAGGTCTCCACCTCAAAGTCTGGATAAACACCAGAAACCAACTCAAGGTCTTCACGCAGTTTCTCAGCATCCTGCTCACCCACTTTCTCGTCGAGCTCGACGGAATCGAGCTCTACAGTAACTTTCTCCGTCACACGCTGCTTATCAGGGGTAAAGAGGTTGAGTTGCTGTTCGTAGATATTATAGACGCCCTTGAATTTAGCACCTTGGTTGATAGGCCAAGAGAGGGGGCGTACTTTGATTTCCAATTCTTTTTCCAACTCGTCAAGCAAGTCGAACGGGTCACGTCCCTCACGGTCCATCTTGTTGATGAAGATAATAACGGGAGTGTTACGCATACGGCAGACCGACATCAGTTTACGCGTCTGTGTCTCAACACCCTTAGCCCCATCCACAACGATGATGGCAGAGTCGACAGCTGTCAATGTACGATAGGTATCCTCAGCAAAGTCCTGGTGACCAGGGGTATCAAGGATATTCACCTTGTATTCGATATCAGAGCCCTCAGGGGTGTAATCGAACTCCATCACAGAAGTCGACACGCTGATACCACGCTGCTTCTCGATATCCATCCAGTCGGAAGTAGCGGTTTTCTTAATCTTATTGTTCTTTACAGCGCCAGCTACCTGAATCTGTCCACCAAACAGCAGGAATTTCTCCGTCAGCGTAGTCTTACCGGCATCCGGGTGCGATATAATCGCAAATGTTCTTCTTCTCTCTATCTCTTGATTCATAACTTTTCAATACAATCTTTTAGCGACTCTTCCCAATAAGGCACCTCTATGCCATAGGTCTGCTTCAGCTTAGTCTTATCTAGCACACTATAGTGCGGACGATTAGCGGGTGTGGGATATTCGCTGGTATGCAGCGGACGCACATGACACGTCGTGATACCTGCAATGCGATGAATAGCCTTGGTGAAATCATACCAGGAAATAACACCCTCGTTGGAGAAGTGATAGACACCAGGCTTGATGCCCTTCTCAATAGCTATCATGATGACCTGAGCCAGATCACGGGCATAGGTAGGCGTGCCTATCTGGTCGAAGATGACGCCCAACTCTGGTTTTTCCTTACCTAGACGAATCATCGTCTTCACGAAATTATTGCCAAAGGTGCTATACAGCCAGGCGGTACGGATAATCATGCTCTGCTTGCAGAACTTCTGTACACCTAGCTCTCCAGCCAGCTTGGTAGAGCCATAGACACTGTCAGGACTGGGAGTATCGGTCTCCACATAAGGGGTATGCTTAGTGCCGTTGAAAACATAGTCGGTAGAGATCTGAATCATCCAGCCTCCACGTTTCTCAACAGCAGCAGCCAAGTAAGATGGAGCTACCGTATTCAGGGTCGTACAAAGTTCCTTATTATCTTCAGCCTTATCTACAGCAGTATAAGCAGCACAGTTGACGATACCATCAATCTTGTTCTCTGCTACGAACTGTTCGATAGCCAGCTGGTTGGTGATATCCAACTCCTGTACATCAGTATTAAACCACTGGTGCTGGGGATAGTCCTTCTCCAGCAACTGCATCTCGTTGCCCAATTGGCCATTACAGCCTGTAATCAGTATATTCATAATTATTCAAATTCCAAGGGTTCCTGTTTGTCCTTTAAGTAATAATCGTTCAGCATACCAATAAAAGTCGAAATCTCCTTCACAGCGTGCTGGGTGTTGGTGGTTATCTCTTTCTTCTGCAGGCGTAGCATCATCACGCCATAGAGTGAGTTGAAACAGGTCTCTATCTCGTTCTCCTCCTTATTAGCGCCACGATTACGCAATTCTACGATATAGGGTAGCACCTTATAGTATTCCGCATTATAGAAAGGGAACTTCGATGACGCCAACAGTTGCGCATGTAGCTCCTGCAGCTGTTGCATCACCACCTTATTAATTTGTATATGACCATGCTCGCGACAACCCTCTGAGTTCATCATACGGATCAAATTGCCAAACCAGTCAGCCTCATCCTCTTTCTGCTCTTCAGTATAATCAAAGCGGTCGATATATTCACGACGGATACGGCTCAACGAGCAGTCAAAGGCACGAATAGTGTCTTCTATCTGCCACATATACAATAAGTATTCAGCGATATTTGTCTTACGTAATTCTTGAGCTACAAACATTTAACTTTCTACCTTTATATTAAATTAAAACCTAAGCAGATTAGTCGTGGTTCCCAACAACATAATCACAGAACCCACTATCACAGCCACTCCTATAATCTGATTAATCAACTTAATACCATTATTATCAAACTTCGTGCGGATTTTGTCTACCAACCACGTCAGCCCCCACCACCACAGCAATGCTCCACCTACAATACTGGCAAAGCCTACCAACATCTCAAACGGATGGTTAGGCAACACGAAGGCGAACTGCGCATACATAGCCAGGAAGAGGAATACTATAAGCGGATTAGAGAAAGTAACTAGGAAGGCCGTCCACGCATTATACCATAGCGTACCTTTCTGCTGACCCGACTGGTGCATGTTACGCGTAGGGTCACTGCGATAAGTATAGCATCCAAAGCACAGCAACAGGACAGAGCCTATGATCTGTAAATAGAAGCGGTTCTGGTCGTTGCTCACAAAGTCCATTACAAACGACATGCCAAAGCCAGCAAACGCTGCATAGATAATATCGCTGATTGATGCACCTATACCCGTAGCGAACCCATACCAACGGCCCTTGTTCAGCGTACGTTGTACACAGAGAATGCCTACGGGGCCCATCGGAGCCGATGCGACCACGCCTATCATCATTCCCTTGAAGATGAAGTCCAATATGTTAATAGGCACATGAAATGGCATATCGTGTGCAAAGTTACGAAAAAATCTTGATTATATAGCGCATAATTCATAATTATTTCGTAACTTTGTGCGCAGAAATGGAAAAAACCACTAATTTAAACAACTATTATGAACGAACAAAATGCAGCTCTCAAGCCATATGTGATTGGCTTAGACTTAGGAGGAACCAACTCCGTTTTCGGCATCGTTGATGCGAGGGGTGAGATTAAGGCTACGACAGCTATCAAGACTGGCGGCTTCACATCAGCAGAAGACTATGTCAAGGCATCTGTAGAAGCCCTGCAGCCTATCATCGAGCAAGTTGGCGGTATCGAGAAAATCAAGGCAATGGGTATTGGAGCCCCCAACGGCAACTATTACAATGGCACTATAGAGTATGCCCCTAACCTGCCCTGGGCACACGACTGCATTGTCCCTTTGGCAAAACTGTTCAGCGACCAGCTGAATGGCATACCCGTAGCACTGACCAACGACGCCAATGCAGCAGCACTGGGTGAAATGGTATATGGTGTAGCCCGAGGCATGAAGAACTTTATCGTCATCACTTTAGGTACAGGTGTAGGCTCAGGTATTGTAGTCAACGGACAACTGCTCTACGGACACGATGGCTTTGCTGGTGAACTTGGCCACGTAACGATGGTGCGTGGTGCCGAAGGACGTAGCTGTGGCTGTGGACGCACTGGTTGTTTGGAAGCCTACTGCTCTGCAACGGGTGTAGCGCGTACGGCCCGTGAGCTGTTGTCAAAGACTGACCGTCCTTCTATTCTTCGTGAGATGAATCCTGAGGACATCACCTCTCTAGATGTATCAATTGCAGCTGGCAAGGGCGACGAACTGGCTCAGGAGATTTACGAATTTACAGGCAAGATGCTAGGTGAGGCCTGTGCAGACTTCGCAGCTTTCTCCTCACCTGAAGCTTTCATCTTCTTCGGAGGTATGGTAAAAGCTGGCGAGTTGATTATGAAGCCCATCCGCGAGGCTTACAATAGTCACGTCATGAAGATTTTCAAGGACAAGGCCCAGTTCTTGGTTAGCGGACTCGATGGAGCATCAGCTGCTGTATTGGGAGCTTCGGCAATAGGTTGGGAGATCTAGACATACAAGGAGAAAGGGCACTCGGGGCCCTTTCTTTTTTGCCTATAAAAAGAGGTTGGTGCAGGACGCTACCAACCTCAACCTATGAATGAATGATAAGGTCATCGACAATGGTCGATAAAAAGACTTATCGGCGGCAAAATTAGGGATTTATTAGGAGAAAAACAAATTTTCCGCCAACTTTTTTCCTTTTTCGACTATTTTTGTTCATTTCCCGGTATAGCGACCGATTTTCGGTAACCCATACCAGTGACATGACAGATAAGCTGGTTCTCCTGATTAGTTACCCGGACTTCTACTGATGGGATCTTATGATGATCAGATATGCTAACCGCCTCTGCACGGAGTACGTCTCCCTCATGAGCTGACGAGACAAACATGATTTGGTTGCTGATACCAAAAGTCAACTTCCCTCCCTGGTTCATTAATGCTGCAATAGCCAAATCTGCCAAAGTAAACAAAGCACCGCCCTGACATACATTTCCTCCATTGAGATGGGAATTGGTGACGGTCATCACAGCCACAGCGTGATGCTCGTCAACCTCAATAATCTGACAGCCGTTATTGGCTGCAAAACGATCTGTCTTATTCAATAATTCCTGTATGGTCATCTGACTTCTGTACAAATTTGCGTGCAAAATTACACTTTTTCTGCTGAAAAGATGAAGAAAACAGAAAATATTCGTATCTTTGCACTCAAAACTACTAAAGCAACATAAAAAAATGAAGAGATTCTTTCAGACCATGCTGCTGTGTATGCTGGTTGTTCTCTCAGCTCAAGCTAAGGGATGGGACAATGCACAGTACAAGCAGATTGAGCAAAGCATCCGTGTGCCACAGTTTGCACAGAAGGACTATGTGATTACCAAATTTGGTGCCAAGACCACCAATACGGTAGCCAAGAACCAGAAGGCCATTCAAAAGGCTATCGACAAATGTTCCAAGAAAGGCGGCGGACGTGTTATCGTGCCTGCAGGACAGAAGTTCCTCACCGCAGCCATCCAGCTGAAAAGCGGTGTCAACCTCGTTGTTGAGGAAGGAGCTGTCTTAGAGTTTGCCTTCGAACCAGAACTCTACCCCATCGTACCTACACGCTGGGAAGGTCTGGACTGTTGGAACCTCAGTCCGCTGATTTATGCCTATCAGGCCAAGGACATTGCTATCACTGGTAAGGGAACTATTGATGGCGGCGGAAGCAACGAGACTTGGTGGCCTTGGTGCGGCAATGTTCGTTTTGGAATGAAAGAGGGAGGCATTGCCCAAAATCAGGGAGCACGTGCTCGTTTGCTCAAGCAGGCTGAGGATGGAGTTCCCATGGATGAGCGTCGCTATGGACCTACTGACGGTCTGCGTCCTCAAATGGTTAACTTCAACCAGTGCGAGGGTATCCTCATCGAGAATGTCACCCTGTTGCGTTCTCCTTTCTGGGTGCTTCACCCCTTACTATCAAAGGATATCACCGTTCGCGGCGTACACGTCATCAACAACGGTCCTAATGGCGACGGATGCGATCCTGAAAGTTGCGACCGTGTGCTGATAGAGAATTGTTTCTTCAACACAGGCGACGACTGTATCGCCATCAAGTCAGGCCGCAATAACGACGGACGTGAAGGTGGCCAGGGTAAGTTTGCCGGCACCCCATCGAAAAATATTATTATCCGCAATTGTAAGTTCAATAATGGTCATGGTGGCGTAGTCATCGGTTCTGAGATTTCTGGCGGTTGTCAGAATGTCTTTGCCGAAAATTGCGAGATGGACTCACCCAATCTGGATCGTGTGTTACGCATCAAGACCAACTCCTGTCGTGGTGGTATCATTGAGAACATCAATATGCGCAACGTCACCGTCGGACAGTGTGGCGAGGCCGTACTCAAGGTCAACACCGACTATGAGCCTCGCGAGGTGTGCTGTCGCGGCTACTATCCCGTCGTACGCGACGTGCTGATGGAGAATGTGACCTGCCAGAAGTCGAAGTATGGTGTCATGATTGTAGGCTATCAGGATCCCAAGTTAGCCTATACCGTCAACAATATCACCGTACGCAACTGTCAGTTCAACGGTGTTTACAACAAGCCAATCCACCAGATTGGCCTTGCTCAGGACGTCACCTACGAGAATCTCATGATCAACGGTTCTCTAGTACTGCAGCAGATGCCTTACAAGCACTATAGCGAATGGCTCACCTATTCGGAAATGAAGCGCGTACCTGAGAGTTACATGCTCGACTTTGCCACAAAACCCAAGTGGAGCTATGTCATGGGTATTGAGCTCGAAGGTATGCTCGACACCTATCTTAAATATGGTGGCGACGACATTCTGAAATACTGCAAGATGTATACCGACAAGATGATTGACCAACAGGGCAACATTACAGGCTACGACATCCTGGACTATAACCTCGACAACATACGCACGGGCCATTTCGTGACTCGTATGTATCAGAATTGGCCTGAAGAGAAGAACCTGCTGGCCATGAAGACCATGATGAAGCAATTGCAAGACCAGCCTCGCACCATTGCCGACAAGGTATTCTGGCATAAGGCTATCTACGCCTACCAGGTATGGCTCGACGGTATCTTCATGGGTCTGCCATTCCGTGTACTTACAGCTCCGATTACTGAAAAAGTAAAAGGCTTAAAAGGTAAAAAAGTGAAAAAGGATCCCATCACAGCCATCTACGACGATGCTGTCAACCAGCTGAAGATCACATATGACCGCACACTCGATCCTAAAACCGGTCTTAACCGCCATGCTTATGACGAGACACGCAAGACTTTCTGGGCCGACAAGGTGACCGGTCTGTCACAGCACTGCTGGGGTCGTGCTCAGGGTTGGTACACAATGGCTCTTATCGAGGTGCTCGACGCTCTGCCCGAGAACTATGCCCGTCGTTCGGAGGTCATCGACTTGCTCGTAAAGGACTTCGACGCTATTCTGAAGTGGCAAGACAAGAAGAGCGGAGTATGGTATCAGGTAATGGACAGCCCAGGCCAGGAAGGCAACTATCTGGAGTCAACTTGTTCAAGCATGTTCACTTATGCCCTGCTGAAGGCTTATCGTAAGGGCTATGTCGGCGAGAAATACCGCGATGCAGGCATCAAGGCCTACAAGGGCATGATCAAGAACTTTATCAAGGTACATCCCGACAAAACCATCTCGCTCACCAGATGTTGCGAGGTGGCAGGACTGGGACCGGCTGCGACACCTGAGGTGATTGAAGCCATGAAGAAAATCAATCCCAAGGGAAGCGTCAAGGAGAACCAACGACGTGACGGTAGTTATAAATACTACCTCAGCGAACCGATTCGCGACAATGACGCTAAGGGTGTCGGGCCATTCATCTGGGCATCACTCGAAATGGAAATGCTTGGTTACACCACAGAAAACATAACAGCCTCGATTGATCGCGAGGCTGTTCTTTTTCGTAACAACCCTATCATTACTGAAGCTGACCCGTTGACACCACTAACCGTTGGCAATGGTCATTTCGCCACGACAGTCGATGTTACCGGACTTCAAAGCTACGTTGATGACTATAAGAATGGTATCCCTCTTAATGCCATGAGCGACTGGTGCTGGCACTCATTCCCCAACAAGGAAAACCTAAAGCCCGAAGAGAGCGAGAAGACCTTTGACTTCGGTCACGGACACGAGGAAATCTACGCCGTGGAGTATAAGAAGGCTGAAGACGGGCGACATAAGCTAGCTACCGAGTATTTCCGCGTCAATCCCCATCGTCTGAACTTAGGTGCTATCGGCCTGGAGTTGAAAGATGCCAACGGGCAGCGCATTCCCTTAAAGGCCCTTACCGACATCCGTCAGCAACTGAACCTCTGGCAGGGTGAGATTACTTCTTCCTACAAAGTCGATGACCAGCAGGTCAACGTCACCACCGCGGGCTTGCCCGACCGTGATGCCGTCGCCTACCGCATTTCAACATCCCTCCTGAAAAACCATCGTGCACAGGTTAGCATCCGTCTGCCCTATCCTACCGGCAAACATGCTGACGATGCCAGCGACTGGACCAAAGACGCATCACATCAGAGCCGCATCGTCTCACAACAAGGCAACACAGCCGTTATCGAACACCGCATTGACACCACCACCTATTATATAAGTATAAGATGGGAAGGTCAGGCTCAGCTGCAAGAAGTGAAAACTCACACCTACCAGCTCGCCACTGACGCAGAAGCGCTCGCTTTCGAAGTGGAATACACCCCTTCCCTCGTACGTTGCGATTCCATCGCAACAAACAAGCCCTTCCGTTTCGACACCGCCCAGAAGACAACCCAGAAGTTCTGGCACAAATTCTGGACAGAAACAGCCTTTGTTGATTTTGGATTGTGCACCGACCCACGCGCCAAGGAACTGGAGCGTCGCGTCGTACTCTCACAATATCTTACCCGCATCAACTGCGCCAACTCGATGCCTCCTCAGGAGACTGGACTGACCTATAATACTTGGTTCGGACGTCCGCATCTGGAGATGACCTGGTGGCACGCTGTCGACTTCGCCCTTTGGAACCAACCTCAGGTTGTAGCTCAGATGCTGAGCTGGTATGATGAGATAGCGGCCCCCATCGCCAAGAAGATAGCCCAGCGACAAGGCTTCAAGGGAATCCGCTGGATGAAGATGACAGACCCCTGGGGTGGCGAAGCACCTTCTAACACGGGTTCGTTCCTTACCTGGCAACAGCCTCACTACATCTATCTGGCTGAGGAGATGTATCGTGCCCAGCCCAACGCTACGACGCTGGAAAAATATGCTGCCAACGTAGAAGCTACAGCTGAGTTCATGGCAGACTTCGCTAAAACAGGTAAGCTGTTCGGTCAGACTGCCATGCAGGAGTGTATGACCAAGGATATCAGTTATAACCATCCTTTCGAACTGGCTTACTTCCGTTATGGTCTTTCCGTTGCCAACCAATGGCGCGAGCGTATGGGCAAGCCCCGCAACAAGCTGTGGGACGATGTCATCAGTCGCCTTGCTCCCCTGCCCATCACCAAGGAAGGCATCTATACTGCCGGACTCCCCAAGGGAAAGACACAAAACCTTAAGTCCTTTGACCCCTTTAACAGCCCCTCTACTACTGAGACCTTTGCCGAGAAAACCCGCAACGACCATCCCGCCTGCCTTGGCGTCTTCGCTCTCATCCCCTCCAGTTCTGTAAGCTGTGATAATATCGCAGCACACAAAACGTTAGACTGGGTGATGAAGAACTGGAACTGGCTGACCACATGGGGTTGGGACTACGGGATGATTGCCATGGCATCGGCTCGTTTGGGCTATCCAGAGACAGCTCTTCAGGCCCTGCTCATCGACACTCAGAAAAACACCTACCTGAAGAACGGTCACAATTTCCAGACAGCAGACCGTCTGCGCCTTTATCTCCCAGGTAATGGTGCACTACTCACGGCTATTGCCATGATGTGTGCTGGTTGGGATGGTAATAAGGAAGGCCTTAACCCGGGTTTCCCCAAGGATGGACGTTGGGATGTCCGTTGGGAAGGTCTCAGACGTATGCAGTAGACCCTATCCGTAAACGTTTAAATGTTAATAATAAATAAGGTTCGAAGAGGTTTTCAAAACCTTTTCGTACCTTTGTGCCCAAACAACTACAAAAAAAAATGAGATTGACTGCTACTTTACTATTTACCATGTTGGCGCTGTCAGTGACTGCCGCTGACTATGACCAGAACAAGCCCTTTGGCTTTTGTACTGTTTCCTCACGTACCGATGCCAGCAATACCTATAACGTCACTGGCGGAGGGTGTTATACCTATCCTGTCACAGGAGTTAGAAGTGACAAGGTCATCACTCTCACGTCTACCGGCAAAGATATGAAGGCAGCCATTATCGATGCCGTCAAGAATTACAGTGTCATCATCTTCGACGGGTCGAAAGGCGACTTCATCGTCTCCAGCATTATTGAGCTAAGAGATATTAAAGACAGAACCCTGCTTGGCATCAATCAGGCTCGGCTATGCACCAAATGGTACATCAATAAGGAAATCATTGACTCGCTCAATGCAGCAGGCGTTCCTACGATGAAGACAAGTGAAGGAGGTGGAACCCTTTCTAACGGCAGAATGGTGAAAGAGGAGGCCGAGTACAACACACGCCAAATCATCATCAATATGACAGATGACCAGAAAGAGACTTATCGAAAAGCCGGCATCTTCCTTGTGAAAGGCAGTCAGAACATCATCTTCCGCAATCTCATCCTGGTAGGTCCCGGTTCTATTGACGTTGGCGGGAGCGATCTCATGTCATTTGTCGGTGGAACCAAAAACTGCTGGGTAGACCATTGTGAGTTTCTGGACGGCATGGACGGCAATTTCGACATCACCAGTTCGTCAGACTTCAACACCGTCAGTTGGTGTACCTTCAGCTACACCGACCGCTCGTATATGCACCAGAACACTAATCTTGTAGGCTATAGCGACCGAGAAGTCAGTGGCTATCTCAACACCACCTTCGCCTTCTGCTGGTGGAACACTGGCTGCAAACAACGTATGCCGATGGCACGTGTAGGTAAGATCCACATGCTGAACAACTATTTCAGCTGTACCACAGCCAACAACTGCATCAATCCCCGCAAGAACTCCGAGGTGCTCATTGAGGGTAACTACTTCGAAAAGGGCGTCAAGAGATACTACAGCCAGAACAGCGCCATCTCTGTCACTTGGGCAGACAGCAACTTCGCCGAGGAGAAGAACAAGATGGGAGAACCTGCATCTATGGGCGAAGCCGTCACCGTACCTTACGAATACACCGTAGCACCAAGCTCCGATGTCCCCACTGTAGTACGCCAGCAAGCAGGTGCCACCCTCTTTGGCATCTAAAGCATACCGCAAACGTTTTAGTGTTAATTATCAATAAGCCTACCTTATAATTCGAAATTAATGCGTATCTTTGCATCCAAACTATAAAAACTAATGAATATGAAGAAGTATCTACTCACGATTTTAGCTTCGGTGTTTACAATGGTTGCTGTAGCTGATGATATCCCAGCATTCCCTGGTGCTGAAGGTCACGGACGATATGTAACAGGTGGAAGAGGTGGTCAAGTGATACACGTTACCAATTTGAAGGACAGCGGAGCTGGTTCATTTCGCAATGCTGTAAGCGGTAAAAACAAAAAATTAGTTGTCTTTGATGTTGGTGGCGTCATTGCCCTCAAAAGTGACTTGACTATTGGCGCCAACACAACTATTCTGGGACAGACAGCCCCTGCTCCTGGTATTACTCTCCGCTACTATACCATTCAGCCTAGCGAGAATTGCGTAATCCGCTTCATACGTAGTCGCCGAGGACAGGAAAAAGACGTTAATGATGGAGCAGATGCCATCTGGCAACGTAATACGACAGGCATCATGATAGACCATTGCTCTTTCTCATGGTCCATTGACGAAGTGGCCTCATTTTATGACAACAATAATTTCACCATGCAATGGTGTACTATAGGTGAGAGTCTGAATAATGCAGGTCATAGCAAGGATGCACACGGCTATGGTGGCATTTGGGGCGGCAAACTGGCATCTTTCCATCACAATCTCATTTGCCATGTTAACAACCGTTCTCCACGTTTCAATGGAGCACGCTATGAGTGGAAAGGCTATACCAGCAACAAACTATATAATCAATACAAATGGGCCAATGAAGTTCAAGCAGAAAACGTCGATTTCCGCAACTGTGTTATCTATAATTGCGGCAATGGCTGCTATGGCGGACCTGGTGGCGGACAAATTAACATTGTCAACAACTATTACAAGACGGGACCTGCAGCTACCACTAATCGTGTAACCCAAGTTACTGTTGGTGCCAGTGGCAATGCCAGCGGCCACCCCAACCTATGGACCATGACCAGCCGTTATTATATCAACGGCAATCAGATGAACTCAACAGCCAACTACGACGGGTGGTCTAATATAAGTTACGATAGTGGAACTTACACCATTGACGGTGAGCATTGGAGTCCTGACCCCAACCATCTGAACGGAGAAAATGTTACCTACAAGAAGAATTCTTCGGGAACAGATTGTGTACGCATACGTTTGGAAGAACCTGCCCCTACTGGCGAGGTGACTACTCATACCGCAGCGAAAGCATACGATAAGGTGTTAAAATACTCTGGTGTTTCCCTGAACCCTGATGATGTCGATCTGCGTTACTTCACCGAGGCTAAGGAAGGTAAGGCTACCTATTCTGGCTCTGTTTCTGGAAAAAAGGGGCGTATTGACCTTGTCAGCGATGTCAACGGCTATACAGAAGAGAACTTCGGCACAGGTAGCCGTGATGAGGCTTTTGACACTGATAAGGATGGTATTCCCGACGCTTGGGAGACAGCCAACGGTTTGAATCCCAACGATGCTACTGATGCTGTAACCTATACGCTTGACCCCGCCAAGTATTACATGAACATAGAAGTTTATGCAAACTCATTAGTTCAACACATCATGCTTTCAGGCAATGCCGATGCCGAAGATGCTGCCAAGGAATACTACCCCGCATATAAGAAAGAGGATGGCACAGCAGTGGAAGCCATCAATACTCTTGGTGTTGATCTCAGCGGAAACAATGGCGGTGAAACTGGCGAAGGCAGAACATACACAGTAGCATTTAACGCCACAGAAACCCAGTCGGAAGAGGGTTATTTTACTTATGGTGATGGTAAACACAACCTTAATGCTAAGTTTACAGGTACATACAACGGCACGACCTTTACGCAAGGTCTGAAAATGGAGGGTACTACGCTTATCCAATTTTCTACTAAAGCCACAGCCACCGTTATTATTGCACAATCCACATGGAGTGAACATACTATCAAGTTTGACGATACGGAACTTGATTTATCATCAGCAACAACCCCTACCGACAGTGAAGGAGTACGTGTCTACACGATTGCAGGTGTAGGGGCTGGTACGCACAAAATCACTCGCGGTTCTGGTGAGAGTGGCATTTTCTATGTTGAAGTACGTGAAGCCGGAACAACTGGCATCAGCCAGATTCGCACCTCTGCCATTTCAGCTACCGAATACTACGACCTGAATGGACGCAGACTGACGGAGCCCCAGCGAGGTATTAACATTCGTGTGGAGCGCTTGTCCAATGGACAGAGCATCACGTCGAAAGTGATTAAATAATCATTTGTATGAAGAAACATCTTATTATATCCGCCCTGTTAGCTGTTTCGCTAACAGTGGCGGCTTTTGATTCTGGCACCATCCAGAACAATGGGGTCACCATCACTACTGCAGCGGGCTGGAATGAGTCACTCTATGCTGAATGGGAGCAATACGACGGTGCCACCTCCTATCACGTTTATGTCAAGGGCGGTCAATATGCTGATTACACCAAGATTGACGATCAACTGGTGCGCAACTACGGCAACACCAATCGCGCCGACGTTCCAGGACTGAAGGCTGGCGACGACTATTGCATCAAGATTGTTCCCGTTGTCAACGGTGCAGAAGATGGGGCAAAAGCTAGTACAGCAAGTCAAATAACCGTCAAGAATTTCAATCGCGACGGCTATGCCCATCAAAATGCTGAAGCCGGTATCGGTGCCTACAACAATGATGGAACATTGAAGGACAATGCCCGTATTCTCTATGTCAGCAAGGACAATGCCAAGACGGTTACACTCGATATGATTGTCGACAGCAAGGGCAAGACTGAAACCCGCACAGGCATTCAAGACATTCTTCAGGCCTACGAAAAGGGTGTTGAAACCCGTCCGCTGGCTATCCGCATCATCGGACTGCTGAAGAAAGACGATATGCCCACTCTTGGCAGTTCCTCCATCGGACTGCAGGTAAAAGGCAAGAGTCAGAACATGAACCTGACCGTCGAAGGCATTGGCAATGATGCCACTTTCCATGGTTTCGGAGTAGTAGTGTCCAAGAGCTGCTATGTGGAGCTTCGCAATTTTGCCGTCATGATGCATCCCGAAGACGGCATCAGTTTCGACAACACTAACGAACATCTTTGGGGTCACAACCTCGACATCTTCTACGGAGAGAACAAAGGTGGCGACAAAGCTAAAGGCGACGGGGCATTCGATGTCAAGAAGACGCTCTATGCCACCGTCTCAGCCAATCACTATTGGGATGCCGGTAAGTGCAACCTCAACTCCAATGGCGATCAGGTAGACTATGTGACCTATCACCACAACTGGTTTGACCACAGCGACTCACGCCATCCTCGCGTAAGAGTCTCGCAACATCTTCATGTCTTCAACAACTACTACGATGGCAATTCCAAATATGGCGTAGGAGCCACAACTGCCAGCTGTGTCTTTGTGGAGAAGAACTATTTCCGCCATTGCAAATATCCGATGCTCATCTCTAGGCAGGGCTCTGACGTCCATAACGGCAGCGGGAGCAGCGATGAGACCAAAGGCAATTTCTCAAAAGAAGACGGAGGCATCATCAAGGCCTTCGACAACTACATTACCGATGCCACCAGCTTTGAACCCTACGTGGCTGGTGACGCATTGTACAGCAAGCACTTCGATGCCTACGTGGCAACGAGTCGTAGCGAACAGGTTCCAGCAGATGTAAAAACGCTGCAAGGAGACACTGGTTACAACAACTTCGATACGTCCAGCGATTTCTATACCTACACCCCAGATGCCACTGAAGATGTACCCTCCGTTGTCACAGGACAATATGGAGCTGGCCGTTGCCAGCATGGTGATTTCCAATACACTTTCGACAACGCTACACAGGACAAGAACTATAATGTCATCACAGACCTTTCCAACAAACTGGCTAACTACGAAAGCAAGCTGGTTAAGATCTATGGCGACATGACTACGTCTATCCGCAATATCAAGACAAGCAGCTTCAACAAATCTACCCGTTACAACCTCACAGGTATGCAAGTAGACGACAGCTATAAAGGGATAGTCATCACGAACGGCATGAAGACGATGCAGAAATAGCCTAATCGTAAACGATTACGTAGCATTCTAACCAATTAATATAGGTTAGCGTGCTACTTTTTTTGTACCTTTGCAAAGTCAACCCAATGCGCGCGAACATTAAAATATATAAATAACTTAAAACAAAACCTTATGTCAAACAAGTACGCAAAACATTTTGTATGTTTCATCCTGGCTTTGCTGGGTATGAGTCAAAGTGCCGTAGCTGCTGACTTCAAGGACTTCAGCGTCATCGTCAACAATCAGGGCGGTACGCTGCTGACCAGCGATGAGCAGAAACAAGGCACTGCAGTAGAATTCGGCGTAGCTGTTGCAGCCGACGGCACTGTCAGCCGTGTTGCAGCAGGCGATGCCTCATCAATTGCCACTATCAGTGGAAAATTTCACAGCGAGCATGGTTGTACCAACCTGAAAGCTGTCGTTCCCGTTCCTGGTAGTGTGAAGATTATTGTTGGACAGTGCACCTACAGCAAGAGCGCCATCAAGGTTACTGATGCCGCAGGCAATACGGTAGCCACGCTGACCCCATCAAACCCTGCTTGCTGGAAGAACGACAAGTCCAATGTCGACGAGCTCACATATAATGGCGAGGCTACCACGCTGACCATTACAGGTATGAGCTACTGCCCCTATATCGCAGTAGAGGCTATCCAGAACAAGCTCGACGGTGCTGCCACAACCGTTTCGTTCCCCTTCAATCTGGGAACAGAAGGTCAGGTAGCCACTTACGGTGACAAGGACTTCTACTTCTTGTCCAGCAAGGTGACCTATGGTTCACATCTGATTTTGAAGGACAAGTCAACTCACGGCAGTGTGACGGAGACCCGTTTCCAGCCCACCGTTGCCAACGAGTCGGCTCCTAGTGCAGACAATGCTATCCAGTTCTTGTTCCGTCCCTACCCTGGTCTGAAGTTCACCCCGACCAAGGTTTCTGCCAAGGCCACACGTTTTGGTACCGATGGTGGTAAACTGGATTTCGCCTGGATCAACCCCGACGGTACTACCGTTTCGCTGGCTACAGAGCAAGTTGCCAACCGTAACAACAAAAGCGATGCTCCATCCGATTTTGCCTTCGACGTAACGGGTGCTACCGTTGCTGAAGGCGAATGCGGACTGCTGATCAACCTCTACAGCTTGGGCGATACCAAGCAGGTAGGCTTTGCAGATATCGTCATCGAAGGTACACTCAGTGGTGAGAAGCAGGAAATTCCCATCCTGGCCTCGTTCAAAGCTAATGGCACCGAGTATAATGTTGAAGACATCTTCGAGATTGTTGGCGATGACTATGTTGCTAATATCGAGCTCTTCAAGGCCGATAACATGATTAGCCAGAGCAATCCTCTTACCGATGTAACTGCTAAGGCTGGAACTGTAGGCACCATCACCTATGCTGGCGACGACCAGAAGACCACAGTTACCATCCCTGTTACCCACAACAATATCACCATGAAGTGGGTAGCCAATTTCGTACGCAAGCCCTTCTACACCCTGACCTATATCGATACCGACGGCAATACCGTTATTGGTACACAGCAGGTAGAAAAGGATATGGCCATTGGCGCTTTCGACTTCGATGGAACCAAGGCAACTATCGCTGAAGGCTATGCTTTCCGTGGATGGGCTACAGCTGTTAGCGGTAGCACTGCCGTGAAGTATAACACGAAGAGCACCTTTACTGCCAACACCAATCTCTATGCATACGCTACCGTCATCGAGCAAGCTACTCCTACAGCCCGCTTCGACTACGACCTGCGCATGGAGAACTTCGATCCTGCCGACCATGAGATGATCGCCTTCGAGGGCAGCGGCTACTGGCACGACAAGCAGCACGGCTGGGCTTTCCAGAAGGGTGATAAGATTAAGCTCCAGCTTGGTGGCAAGGGCTATATCAAGCTGAGTCTCTGCCAGTATTCATCTGCAGGCGATCTAACCCTGTACGCTCCTGACGGTACTACCGTTCTTGGCACTACCGACAACAAGGTTTCTTCCGACGGTGCTAACGCTACTATCCAGTACGATGGTGCACAGGGTGCTGGCATTCTGACGCTGGAGATTCCTGCCACAAGCTACATCCACAGCATCAGCATCCGCAATCAGGCTGAGGATCCCTATGTTGTAGGAGGCGGCGACGTCTACGTTGTAAAACGTGGTGCCAACGATATTGAAAGCGGTAAGAACCTGCTCTCTATGCTTGAGTTGGCCAATGGTTTCAGCGGCACAGACCGTAAGATCATCTTCCTGCCTAATGGCACTTACGACCTGGAAGAGACTGTACTGACAGCCATCAGCCGTGATAACATCTCGCTGATTGGTCAGTCTATGGACGGAGTTATCATCAAGAATGCTCCTGACATCAGCATCGAGGGTATCGGCACAACTGCTACCCTGCTGAACACAAGTACCGGTCTGTACATGCAAGACCTGACGCTGCAGAATGCCCTCGACTACTATGGAGCTGTTAGGGCTGGTCAGGCCGGTGGACGTGCTGTCTGCCTGCAGGATAAGGGTAAGCAGACCATCTGCAAGAATGTGAAGATGCTCTCTTATCAGGACACCTACTACAGCAATTCTAACAGCCAGTTCTACTGGGAGGATTCTGAAATTCACGGTACTGTTGACTACCTCTGCGGTGGTGGCGACGTTTACTACAACGGTTGCACCTTCGTCAACGAGAGCCGCTCTGCCGACGGCAAGACTGGCTCCGATGTCATCACAGCTCCCTATACCGATGCCAGCAACAAGTTCGGCTATGTATTCAACAACTGTACCATCGAGAACAAGGCTGCTTCGTTCAGTCTCGGTCGTGCATGGGGCGGCAACTCCACTTCAGTATGGCTCAATACCACGATGAACCAGCCTAAGGAGATTATCAATACCCGCTTCACACTGGAAGGTATGAATGTGGCTGCCTATAAGTTCAAGGAGTACCACTCTTTGGACACCGAAGGCAACGTCGTTTCACCTGCCAGTCTGGTTGAGACCTTCACCAAGGGTAGCCAGTCATACACTTACGATATTATCCTCAGCGACGAAGAAGCTGCTGCCTTCACACTCGACAAGGTGTTTACCAACTGGTCACCAGCCGACTTTACCGCACAGGCACCCATGCCTAGCTTCGTGAAGTTGGAGGGCACTACCCTCACCTGGTCAGAGAACAATGCCGACAAGATGTGGGCTGTCCTGAAGAATGGCAATGTTGTAGCCTTCACTACTACAGCCAGCTATACCATCGACGACGCTGACGCACAGTATGCTGTACGCGCTGCCAATAAGATGGGTGGTTTGAGCGAGGCTGCAGCTGTAGGTGCTTACACTACTGTTACGCTGGCTGCTCCTGGCTATGCAACCTTCTTCGACTCGGAGAACAATTACAAGATTCCTGCCGGACTTAAGGCAAAGGTAGTCACCGCTGCTACCACTAGCGCACTGACTTATGCCGAACTGACCGACATCATCCCTGCCGGTACTGCCGTCATGCTGGAGTCTGTCGAGAAGACCGGTGGCGAGTACACCCTGCCTATCACCAGCGGCAAGGCCGCTTATACCGGCGCTAACCTGCTGAAGGGTAGCGATGTGGCTACTACAACCACTGCCGACGAGCAGAGCCTGTTCTACAAGTTGGCCTACGGCAGCTCAAAGGATACTCAGGCCGGTAACTTCGGTTGGTTCTGGGGCGCAGCCAACGGCGGAGCCTTCCAGATTGAAGGACATCGCGCTTGGCTGGCTGTTCCTGAGCAGCAGGCCGCCTCTGTTCGTGCCTACATTATCGGTGGCGGCGGCGAAGGCACCACAGCCATCCGCAATATCGAGACCGAGGATGCTACTAACGGAGAGTACTATAACCTGCAAGGTCAGCGTACATACGCTCCTGGCAAGGGAATCTACATCCATAACAACAAGAAAGTCATTATCAAATAAACATAGAAAGTTATGAAGAAAATCAAGATATTGGCAATGGCCGCCCTCGTAGCCCTGGGGCTGACAGCATGCTCCAATGCAGACAACAGCTATCGCGAGCGTTATTTCAACTTCGAGCAGACCCAATACCTGCCTTCTGCTGCCGGTACATACACAGTGACGCTGGACGACATCAAGGGTACTGCTGTAGTAGGTGCTGTAGAAGCCGACTGGATGACTATCGCAGCGAAGGAAACCCCAAGTTACGAGAAGTCACAGATAGAAGTAACCGTAACGGAGAACACCACTGGCGAAAATCGCACTGCTCCCGTAGTAGCCATCAAGTCAGAGCCCAATACAGTTTACCTGACCATCATTCAGGGAATTACCAACATAGATAATCCCAACGAGGAGGAGACTGACCAACCAGCCTATACTCCCGGAATGTAAATACACCTAAAAAGAACGGGGCTCCACCTACGAGCCCCGTTCTTTTTGCCCGAAAACAAAAAAAACTTTGGAAATATTTGCTGAATTTAGCTAAAATAGCTAATTTTGCAGGCTGAAAACAAACACGTAGAAATGAATTAACACCTATTATACTAATTAAAACAAACTAAATCAAAACACTAACATGCAAAAAAGAAGACTACTCTTAGC
>JAEEGL010237836.1_pt1 | contig 30960 bp, 19 predicted proteins | sample 9134231 | NCBI WGS metagenome assembly JAEEGL01 (sample SAMN16246548, study PRJNA631951) | gut metagenome | biome: gut microbiome; feature: rumen; material: fiber-attached | host: Bos | place: Iran: Karaj | collected 2018-10
CTTCTCCCATCAGCATTGTTCCCATCGCCAGGCAATATCCAATAAATTCATGAATACCAAAACTATTAGGCTATACATTGTAGCTCACCTCATACTGCACAATTTTCTCTTCTTCATTTTCTACATATATGTACCCGATATATCCTGAGTAAGATACCTGCGGATAATAAGAAACAAAATCCTTTAGTGCAGCAAGAACAGCCTCATTACCCAATCCGTTATCATGCTTTTCACCGTTATCATAGGTAATACATAAAGGTTGCATAAAATTAACGAAAACTCTTTTTTGTTCTGGCTCGAAAGAAACCACTGCAGGGCCACAGTATTCATCCCACTCTGCTTTTTCTTCCTCAAGTTTTTTTAACTCTTCACATTCACCATAGAGAGCTATCCCTTTTTCTACAGCAGTTATCCACTTGTCCAGAAGTAAATCTTGTAGAACTCCAGCTATTCCGCACACTTCGTTAGTCGTGTACTTTTCGCAATTAATATCAATCCTCTGAATACCGTTTTCATAATCCACACATAATCCTCTAAAAAAAGCATCACTAAATGTCATGTCTATACCTCCAAAATTATCTTCAATCAAGCTATATATCCTTCCAGCTTTCTCCTTCTAGATGGATGTGAAAGCTTTCTAATCGCTTTTGCCTCTATCTGTCGTATTCTCTCACGCGTAACATTATAGATAGCTCCAACCTCTTCAAGAGTCATCCTTCTGTTACCCTCTAATCCGAATCTCATACTTATAACAGAATGTTCCCTCTCACTAAGTGTGTTTAACAATTCAACTATTTCTTCAGACAGAATAGTTTCAATAACCTGATCCTCAATATTTTCATTAGCAGAAACGAAGTCAATTATCTCAGAGTCGCCGCCCTCTGCATCGTTAACAACCTTATTAAGGCTAGTTGTATTGAGATACTTATCAGCATACATAACAAGATCCTGTATTTCTTCGAAAGTATAGCTTTTATCGAAGTCCTTATTCACATAATGCTGTATCTGAGACAAAGAAGTTGCATTGTGAATTACTCTTACCTTATTAACAAGAATAACCTGTTCAAAAACATGTACCGGGAGCCTGACTTCAAAACCCTCATTCATAACAGCTCTTGTAATTGCCTGCCTAATCCAATAGCAAGCATAAGTGGAAAACTTATTTCCCATGCTAACATCAAATCTTTCTGATGCTGTCATCAATCCCATACAGCCTTCGATATATAAATCCTCAATCTCTAAACCTGTTGGTTTGTACTGTTTTAATACTCTTGCAGCAATCTTATATATCAGTCTCTCATTATTAAGGACCAACGCATCTTTTGCCTCTTTGTTGCCATTCTGTGCTATCACACACAGTTCTTCATTGGTCAATCCTTTAAGCTTTCCGCCATCATATAATAATGTTCTATTAACGGTCTCATCTATGACCTTATAGCCATTATTTTGGAGAATTGAAAGTACAGTTTTTATTTCTTCCTCTTCAAGACCTTCTACCAATTCAAGGAAATCATCCTGACTAATCTCGTTTACGTCATTTGCATACTTACCAATTAAAGATAGAATAAATGCTGAATTCATGCTGCGCCTCCCATATCCGAGTGAACTGTTCTCTTGTTATGAGATAATAATACAGCATCAAGTTCATATAATTTCCGAATTATAAAGAGCGCAAAATAATAGAGGCTTGCTTATCTACAAGCCTCTATTAGAAAACTAACTATTCAGTACTGATATTATTTCATAATCCCAGGCCATATGTTTTACTACATCTCCTGCTTTATGGCCTTCAAACTTTTTATGCAACTCGAATTTCTCCGGTTGTAATATGTTGTTCTTTATTTCCTCTCCGGCCTTTAGTTTTTTGTAGGAAATGAAACTTCCTGCTCTGGCTATATCCGAGTTAACATCTTCAGGAAGCGTTTCTTCTGGTTCACTAAGCACCTCTGGTTGCCTTACAGGATGCATAAGAGGTCCTGATACTTCAACATCATTTTGATCATTATCATTATTTGACGGTGTACCATACTCAGTAAGTAATCTCAATATTTCCTGTATCTCTGCCAAATGTGTCTGAGTAAAGTTAATAGACGTAGTTGGATCAATTTCTATAGTGTATTCATCAGCATCTGCTTCTACGTCAATTGATAGCAATGCTTCCCGCATCTTATTTTTGAAATCATCTTTATCATAGTCGCGTATAGCTTTGTATCTTGCAGAACAATCTCGGCAGAGGCAGAGATTTAACTGTGGCATTTCTATGCCATAATTCGCTATTTGATCTACCTCGATGAAAGCTATCGGTTTTTTACACATCTGACAAATACGAACATTTCCTGAATTTGTGTACATGCCTACAGCATATGCTCTATCAGACTTATTATCTTTACTTACTCTAATCTGTCTCCAGACTTTTTTATAAGTAGTTGGATCGGCACAGTAAAACTGCTCCTGTACATGACGAACAAGATAATCCAAATTTCTTACTTTATTTATTGGGAAGTCGTTGTCTTGCCACTCATTAGCATTAAAGAATTCGCTATCCTGCTCATCATCTCCCCAATCATCAGCTGAAGGATCTGTTATTTCCTTTCCCAAATCCTTGGCAAGCTGTCTTAAAAGCATCATCTTATCAGCTCTATCAAGATTTGAAACCTGCGCAAAAGTTTCCTGCTTAGCATCAATTTCACTCTCTACAAATCCAAGGATTTCATACACTTTCTTATCAGGCAGCAACTCTCCATAGAGAGCTTCACTTAGGTCATACTTTGACATCTCCCCAGACTTATGGTTTGACATATCGCTACTAAAAAACCATTTTTTGGCTTTAATCAAAAAGGCAAGAACCGTAGAACTCTCCTCATTACCAACATAAGGGTTTCTCAGCCTAAATCTTTTCTGGCCCCTTAGTTTACCAGCTATTTTTGTAAGCAATTTAAAGACTTCTACAGATTTCTTCTTAGCAAGGTCATGCTCTGGATATTGTTCAATATAATTCAAATTATCTTCGAGATAATCGAGGCTGATATATGGACAATACTCTCCAAGAGCAACCCAGTAGCCATCGCCGGTTCCATCCATGCTTCTTATCCCCTCTTTAACAGGAGATTTAATCAGGCCAAACTTGGCCAACTTTGAAATTGAAATACCATTGCTCTCATAGTATTCCTTATCAATAGCATTGTACTTGGCATCAGCCCACTTTGACTCACTCTCAATCTCTTCATGAGTAAATCCATCAGAGATAACAGTAGGGCTAAAATATATATCAAGGTCTATCCCCTCATCGGAAATAGGAACGTAGCATTTTTCTGGTGTGGCAAACTCATCTGTTTCTTCACCATCCTCATCTGTTGCCTTAACCTTGATGATATATGCATCCTGAAGCATGTCTTTTATAGACTCAACATCGCTTGTTTGCTCCATTAGCGCAAAGATTTGATTCAAATCTTCGATATATTCTGTAGTAAAATCTTCGCTGTTATAGAATCCAATAGTATCATCTATGTCTATATATTTCTGGATTACTTTTTCTTTAACATACTGGAAGTTATTAAACTCTGGTATCTCAAACCCTTCTGTCAGTAGTGTCTTATATTGCTGTGAAATACTCGTGTGCACAAGGGCAGACTGCATAACACTTCTATATTCACTTGACGCTCCAAGATATATAGCTGGCTTTCCCTCCAACTGAGCTGGCACGAGTTTGTTCAACCTATTTAGAATAATAGGAGCCTTTCTCAACTCTTCCCAAGCATTCGAAATATCTTTTCTTATCTCACTCTCATACGCTCCACTACGCGAAAAGGACAATCCACGCTCATACAAAGATTCCCTGTTGTCAGATAGAAACTCATAAAAATCTTTAAGCGTATTAAACGGGGGTACATTATTAGAAACCTTATAACCATCAAGTTCTGCAAGCGCTCTGGCCAGTTCAGATAAAGGGTAAATCCCAACTCCAAGATCCTCTACAAGCCATGTATAGTAATCATTAAAATTGGATTCTTTTTCGTTATTAAATGCGACAAAACTGCCCGCTTTCTCCAATGGCTTTGCAAAAGGCGGTTTATCTACAAAATCTGCGATCTTAAATGGTATCGGAATCTTTAATTCTTCCGGTTTCCTATACTCTCCATCCTTGTCAGGAAGCAAGCCTTTCTCTTTTATTGCCTTTGTTATTTTATGCTTAATTCCAGGTATTGTGTCATTTTCAAATTCGTCCTTGAATGTAGCAATAACAATCCTACGCAAAAACGCCTGCGTAATGAGCTTTCTATCAGCCAATGAAATAAATGACTCTGCAATCAAATTGCCCAATTCATTAAATAGATCAGAATTGAAACTAGAAGGCGCCATCAGTTTCTCTCTAGAAACAGCTGTCTCAAAAGATCCATGAATCAAAAATGGCAAGTCTGTCTCATCTCTAGTTGGGAAATACACCCATACCGGAGAATTCTCAACCTCATTTATATTATCTGCTCTACTATTAAGTCTATAGGCAACACTAACCTCAGCATTGCTCATATCCTCATGATCAAATACTTTTTTATATTTCAGATATCTGGAGATGTCTTCCCTTCCTCCAAATTTTGTCCCTTCAATCCTACAAGTTATAAGGTTTTCATCATTTTCATCTGTACTTAATGAGATACGTGCAAAATGCCCATTCTCCTTATTGGTCCAATAAAGATTTTTAATGTTTGAAAGAAATAGCAAAATCTCTCCGTTGAGCTCATCCAGCTTCTCTAAAACATCATGGCCCGGAACTTTCTCCAGTTCACCGCTCTTCTCATATTTCAAAAATGGAATAACTATTTTTGTAAGATGTTCCTCATTTTTAAACGGAAAAAAAGCCTTACCATCACCAAGCTTACACTTTATCTCAGCTTTCTCAGCAGAATAATCCCATTTGGATGTATTTTCTTCCGGCAATAAATAGCTGGTAATTCTAAATGCCTCATCATCAGAATATATTTCTGGTTGATAAGTATATTTGAATACAGATTTAAAGCCCATTCCAAATCGGCCAATAGTCTGGGCATCCTCTCTATCCTTAGTACCCATCAGCATTGATGAAACGCCTCTTACATCTGCTTCATCAAAAGGATCTCCGTTATGATAAAAAACAAGTTTGTCGTCATAGTACTCTATGACGACTTTACTTGCCTTTTCATCCTCTGCATTCTGCAAAAGTTCATAAACAAAATGATTACTATCCGAATAATGTCCCGCCAACAAAGCTTCATATTTCTGAGGATTCTCAGTAAGCGCTTTCCAATCTGCTTTGTTCGCCTCATATATAGCTTTATAATTTATCTTTGCCATATCTGCCGTCCTTAACGCATTATTCTATATGAAGGATACCTTTTACAAGGGGCTGAGTAAGAATATCTGCCTTTTTTATTGTATCCTCCAGCTCTTTCTTTTGCTCTTCGTATTTCTTTCTAAGATTATCGAGCTGTGATGTACGCATTCTAATAATTCTTTCATCTGATGCGCTAGCAATCTGACCTTTGAGGATAATCTCTCTCTTCGTAGTAGTTTGACGCTGCTGCTCAACTCTGTAGTTGCACTCATCTTCTACAATCTGCACGTAGTCTGCCTTAGCATTTTGCCAACTCTCATAATGAAGCTTATCCAGTTCATCCCATTTCAGATCATACCCTGAGAAATTAACTTCATAATCAGCAGCAAACTGAAGATAATCGAGTATGTTTTCCTTAACCGCGTCATTATCGCTAACTGCCACAAGCTTGATATCTGGTTTTAAACCAACATATTTCCATGCATAAATTCTGAAAGCATAGTCCCCAGAAGGTATGCTCTTATCGAACACACTCACCCCAATATTGCATGGCAAGACTTTGCTCTCATGATTAGCTGCCATAAGTACCAATGGATGAATCTGAGTTAAGAATGTAACATCTCTGTTGTCCTTAGCTGTAGCAGCATCATAAGTAACCTTCAACTGTGCACTATTTGACTTAAGATAAGCGTTCCACAGCTTTCGAGCATTATTATTATTTACAGGAACAGCACTCTTCATGGAATCAATAAGAATCTGCTTCTTCTCACCTGAGATTCTCATAGTCTTAAGCTCATTTACCTTGTTTCCACGTATATACTCGCCATCTCCCAAAACGTCAACAAGATATGTATCAACAAGATTACTAATACTCTCAGGATTGATCCACGCACTTTCGGCATCCTGAACATCCTTATTCTGAATGTATCTGGACAAATCAAATCCATAAAGTGCTTTCTGTTCCTGCTCAAGTCTATTAAGCTCCTGCACTTTCATGACCTCATTGTCAGCCATCTTTTCAATCTTCATCTCACGCTCTTCGTCGGTCAGACCTGGATCAAGCATGATTTTCATGATTTGCTCACTGATATCACCAAGTATTTCTGAACAATCTCCAATACTTGCCTCAAACACACCAATTTTTGACAAGCATCTATTATGAATAACAGCGTCAATAGTGCCATCTGTTATCATGTTATAAATTCTTACTGCCTCACTCTTCTGACCACGACGATCGATACGACCGATTCTCTGCTCTATTCTCATAGGATTCCATGGAAGGTCATAGTTAATCATCGTATCGCAGAACTGATAGTCCAAACCTTCACAACCAACTTCAGAAAACAAAAGAATATCTACCGCATTATCGGCATCCCTATCAAGCAAGAATCTCTCACGAATTTTGAAACGCTCTTCATCAGGAACTGAGCCATCCACCTGTGCAACGCGATACCCTCGCTTAATCAAGTGTTCACGGACATATCTTAATGTATGCCTAAACGAGCTAAACAGAATAACTCTATTATTCTCTTCTTTCTGCTTTTGATCTATAACTTCAAACAATTTGTCAAGTTTTGGATCCTCGTCAGGAAGATTTTTTGTTAAGCTTGCAAGCTCATCTGCCAACTCAAAGATTGAATTCTCAAGGTCAGAGTTTAAATCTATGTCTGCTTCAAAAAGCTCGCCATCTTCTTGAATCTGACTGAGTTTTTTATGAACAAGATCATTCACAAATGGTGCCAAACCATAGATACAGCTTGCAGCCTGCCTCATAATTGTGCACATCATAAATCTGACAGACTGACTTCCATGCATCTTAGTAAGAGCACTCTTTTCAAATTCCATCAAAGCATCATAAAGATCCTGCTGTTTAGACGTAAAAGGAACATTGACGGTCTGCGTATGTCTTATACAGAAATCTTCTATATCTCGCCTTCTTGTTCTTGTAATAAGACTATTGAATGAATGCAAGCTCTCTATGAGCGCTATTGCTTCAATCTTCTCTTCCCTAGTCATTGAAGGTTGCTCGACGAGTTCAAATACTCTTGCAAAATTTGGATTGTGCTGAATGACAGTTCTTCCCCATGTAGTGCCTAAAATATTTGATATTTCATCTTTGGCCTTCTCCTGCCATCCTTCTTCCTGGTTTCTTACTACTCTTAATAAGCTATTAATATATGCGTTAGGTTCTGACATGGTTTGGAAGGTATCAGAATCAAGTACAACGTCCGGTCGTAACAAATTAAGCAACGTATACAGGTCTTTGTTGCTATTCTGTAATGGTGTTGCCGTCAAAAATACAACCGCATCTGCATTTCTAGTAAATAATTCTACTCCCCGATATGCCCAGGTATTTGAGTTTCGAATGTTATGGGCCTCATCAACGATGACAAGATCAAAGTGTGGCTCTGGATCAAGCTGTAACAGTCCCTTTGACTTACGCTTCTTCTCACTTTTTGATTCTGTACCTTCAAGAATATCCTCTCCAAATAAAGAATATGGAATAATAGTCTTTCGATGTCGCTCAGGCCACTCACCATCTCTATCTGTCTCTGAAATGCATTCCAAGAGTTCTTTACCGTCAAGCTGCGTAAAGTTCTCATCAAACCTCTTCATTTCAAGTTCCCATTTTCGCTCAGCAACCAGAGGTCTAGGGCAAATTATGAGTACAGAGTTAACGCTAGCTCGTGCCTCCATCTCCTTGAGGATAAGTCCGGCCTCAATAGTTTTACCAACACCAACATCATCTGCAACAAGAAGTCTAGGACTATCAGCCTTAATCATCTTAAGCGCTGGCCTAAACTGATATGGTACAAAATCAATTCTAGCAGAGTTTAGTGAATACAAATTGCTTGAGCTAGGATTATTAATTTGGTAGGCAGTCAAAGCAGATCTCACTCTTGACAGCGCAAGTGTGCTTACCAAAGACTCCTTTTTATGCAGCTGAATCTGCTCCCTATAGAATGTTTGTGGAGCGTTATCCATCCAAACAGTATAGGTTCCGTTATTTACTGCTACAACAGCTCCTGTCTTTGACGAATCACTAACTAAAGAAACAATAGATCCTGGCACAATATCATTGTCCGTTGCCTCTGGCTTATTTGCCATTGGAACAACGAATTGTGCATGACTTGTTTCAGGCGCTTTATCCTGAATTTCTTTATCGTCCTTTACATCAAAAATAAAGCCTTCCATCCCATTAGTATCTTTGTAATTTCCGCCAAAAACTTCAATCAGATCACGAATCAGGTATACATCATGTTCTACCTTTTCCTTCGTAATATTTGGAGTCGGGTGCGCCCAATCATTTCTGACCTGCTTCATATCCTTAATTTTTTCACGCTCTTTAGGATTGATCAGAAAAACACTTCTAAACATCAAGAAATTGCCATCTACAATTTTCAAAAATGACGCAAGGTCCAAATCTGCCAAATCTTTGCTATTCTTTCGATCCACTGTTTCCTTCTCTAGCGGCGAAAGATATCTGTATACCATATCATCCCACCACATATCAGTCATCTTGGGCAATTCTCTCTTTAGCCAGACAAACATTTTATCCTGAAGGCGATACTCATATTCGTGAATTTTTCCAATTATCTTCGACTTATCCATCACTCGTCTCCTTTGTGATACATGTCAGAAATATCTATTTCAAATTTGTATCTGTGCAATTCCTTAGTATCATCATCCTGATCAGCAATAACCAAGAAATACTCCTGATCTCGGCTGTAGTGACCACTCTTCAAAGTAAACTTCTCCTGAATCAAACGATCCTTTGCATCAGCGGACTTAATATTTGCAGTAATAGGTACAGGGAAGCTTATCTTTGCTCCATCCGCATCTACAAAGAACGCCTGAAGTCTACGAGGCTTAACAGTATCTGTAACAGCTTCCATCTGCATGAAATCAAGTTTAACTTCAATGTTAGTTACACGGTGATGGAAACTTGAAAGTTCAACATTTACAAGTCCGGTATCCTGTTTGCCCTTAAATGTATTAACCTTAATTACAGGCACAACCATCTCCTGAAGTGATGAACCACCATGTACATAATTCTGTCCTCCACCTGGCATCTTGATAATATCTGCGCCAATTGGAGTAGTTACAAAAATGGTGTTCAGCTTACTAAGGTAAGCCATACATCTACTTACAAGAGCATCATTTAAGATTGGTTCATCTGACAGCAAATATCTCTTATTTTTGAAACTTGCTGTAATCTTCTCCATCTTAATTTTGTCGCTTTCAGGCAACTTGTCTCGTTTATAGATAAAGCCATGATCTGCTGTAATCAGATATCTTGTCTTTGAAATATATCCGGTAAATCTGCGAATCATAGTCTGAATCTCGTCAATTGGTTCCTGACAAGCATTAAATACCTCATTGTCAGAACGCATTCCTTCGCCACGCTGATCAATCTGGTTTTGATAAATATAAACAAGATCCTTATCCTGAAACATTTCACGAATTTCAGCCTGTTTTGCCTGCATTACGCTGTCAAACTCATAGCAAGCAGACTTCGGAACAATAGACTGCAAAATTTTCTGACGTTCCGGAGTACTGTTTCCACAGTGCAGACCATCTACATAGATTTCCAGGTTTTCATCAACTTTAATATCCTTATTAGGAAGCAATGATGCCATTCCAAGTGTAGTTTCAGATGGTAGAACACTAAGCATATGGCCCATCTTGGCATCACACTTTTCATCTAAGTCAAGGTTATCAAGAAGCTCTCTCGCACACTCATATCTCATACCATCAGAAATGATAACTACTACTCTTCCACCACCTGACTCATGCATAAATGGCTTTACATAATGTTCGAAGAAGTCTTCCTGTCTGGTTTCGGTATACGTATCATATGCCTCATCAGTCAGTGACTGATTCCACTTATTTGCAAAGTCTGTCAGATACTTATTGGTATACATATTCTCAACAAGATCTCTGATTTTCTCTACATTCGCATCCATCCCTATCTTATCCAGGTAGTAATAGAATTTACGATAATGGGTATCGATCATATATGTACCATTTACATAGTCCTCAACCGCATCTTTTATGCTCGACTGATACCTATGTAATAACACTTCCTTCAGCAAATGATATGCTGCGCTAAGCATCCTATACTTCTCACCATATACAGTAGAGAAATGATATCCTGTCTTAGACCTGGTATCACATATCTCAGGAATAGTCATACCAGATATCTTCTCATCCAGCATCTGATCTTCTAATTTGGCAGCAATCCAGTTTATGATATTATCATCGAAGTTTTTGAGCGCATCACAGGCTAACACATCCTCCAGCGGAATCTGCGTGATAAGGCCTGCAACATTCAGCTCATCAGCAGCCTTTTCTGCAAATGAGTCATAGAATCCCTTTGATTCATCACTACTCATAAGGTTTTTAATGAAAACAACTGCATCATTTCTTCTGGCAGATACAAATGTCTTCCAAGACTTAGGTTCATTACCATTCATCTGAGAATCCATATAAGTAACAATCATAGTTACAAGGAATTTCTCTATGGTAGGATTAGAATCCTTATAACCATATTGCTTCTCGCAGAATCTCCAGAACATCCGATCTATCTTCTGAGTTTCGAACTTCTTCATGATGTTGTTATCTGTAACACCAGCAAGAATCGTCTTTCTAAGCATTTCTTCAAAGCTCAGGGTCTTAACGCCGGCAAGCACACAAAGAATACCCAGATTGATAGAATCATTGGTGTATGTCTCTATCTCCAGATTTTTAAATTTCTCCAGATTATTTCCAGCCCAGAACTTCTTATATTTCTTAACCTCATCCTGACACTCTGGTGGAATATTCATATCCCCCATAAGCTGTACCAACTTGTCTGAATAGAAATGCTCTGAGTAATAGAAAATATCTACCAAAGAATTTTCCTTATCCTCTGGGCGTGCATAGGGCGCATATACCAAGTAATTGCTATCTACATCTTTATGTTCAAGCAATAGCTTAGCTTCAAAGTTGTTGCTTCCATTAAGCTTAAAAAACTTTACTCCTTCAGATAGCTGCAATGAATCAACATCTCCTTCATAAGCAGCATCATCGTCATACCAGAAGACAATCTTTCGTTCTGGGACCTCAAAGAAAGCATATAGTTTTTTTTGTATTTCCTGTAAATCCATGTAATTCACCTTTTATTCAATTTATCCACGCATCTTCTCTAAATTTGTGCAATGCATCTCTTGTTCGAAGCTATCTCCTTTAAGTAAAGCTGCTCCGCTCCATTCACTCCAGCTTTGATTTGTGCTACGGCCTCCACAATAAAAACGTTTTTCTGCTAAAAGAATCCAAAATAATTGAAAGTCATTTTCATTTAAGAAGCTCTGTAATGCTTCCAGTCTTATCACTAACCCTTCTGGTATTCCAACATTACAACTGTCAAATGCGATAAGCCTCTCCTTTTCATCGTAGAAGTTACCGTTAATAACTCCTTCATGAAGCTTTAGATCCTCTAATAATTTGAGACATGGTATGTCTTGCTTAGGATATTCCTGAAAAGATGCATCATATTGAGATTCCCAAAGTGCATTTATAGTTGCATTCATCACAGAAACCTTCGAAATATCAAAGGAGTTCGTTACCTGCGGTGTTCCATCAGCATTCTCCCACTCATAATCCCTTAACTCATTGCATGCCGGAGACCAAGGATATTCTCCAAACATACGCATCCTCGAACTATTACCTCTAGGAAACCATTGACCCCAAAAATCAGTATCAAGAGATAATTTGTACAGCTCCTCTGCATCTTGGTTTCTTACAAAGTACGCCTCTGCCTGGAACCAACTATGTTGTTCCCCTTTTTGTGTCTCAAAAAACCTATTTCTTAGTGAAAAAATCTTTTTATTCTGCTCAGAATTAATATATAATCGCACCCATTTTATACCACTAGAGTCTTCTATAATTAGGCTGTTAGCATTTGATTCAATGTAACTGCCCTTATCAGCAAGCCAGTTACCAACAGTATCATAATCATCCGATGGTGAAAAATCATTCTCAATAAGGCGCGTTGCAAAAGACGGATATTGCACCGGTTCAGCATCACTTATATTTCTAATTGTAGGATCAAAATCCCGGATACTGTATAATTGCCATGTTCCATCGTAATCAGTATCATCCCTAAGCTTATGATTATCCCCAAGTCTTGCTACAATACTTCTCAGCGCAAGCCATTGGTACTTCTTACCTATACGCTCTATATGCGATGGATTTGGTCTATAATACACAGCGCTGCGCGTATGAGCATCGTATTCCGAAAAGCTTTTGTCTGTATATCCAATGACATCTCGTATATATTGCATAGCGTAATGATAGGAGTTTTCTACGTTTACATCATCAAACATATGAATAACTGACTCAAAAATATATCTACCGAAGTCGCCATACATATGCCCCTCGGTTATATCATTTGGATACATCGAAGCTGCTACCCTATGTAAACCGGAACCATAATCCTCAGATTTATACTCCTGCTTCTCAACAATCGGAATATCCATTGATGTGTATGGCGGTCTGATTAAATTCAAATCCATTTTCAAATCGTTTGAATATGTTTTTACATAGAACTCTATAATTAAACGTGCATATTCCCTAACCAGCGCATCCTCATAAATACTGCTTGTAGAAAAAAATTTTTTGTACAAGTATTTCACCACATCGGACACTATTACCTTTTCTGGTCTCCATCCTACTATTGCACCTAAGCAATTACATAAAACACGCTCAACAACATATGGATCATTGACATCCATAAACTGTTCTATTATCCACTTTATTTTCCTTGGATGCTCTCCCAAAAGGTTCACCATAGCTTTTGAAGCATGATCCCTTAAAGTTCTGTTTGATGCAGTAAACAACCATCCAAATAATATGATAAACAATTCGCATTCTTCATCAGCAATATCACATGCCTTTAAATTATGCTCAAACAAATCTATCAGCTGATAGATTCTTTCCTCTTTCTCAAACAAGCCATTGATAAATATTGTCCATTGATAGTCTCTATCTGCAATCGACATATTCAAGAGTATTTCATGTAAGAACCTTGCATTTATTGCACTACTGATTCTTGCGCTATTTTCTATAAGCGTCCTCATTAGAGTATCAATCGAAACATTATGTTTATTGATAAAACCCACAAACACATCTGCTTTAATTGCTCTGTCATTTCTCCATGAATATGATGAGATGTAGCCATCACAAATATGCCAACTATCTTCCTCATCTGTGACCAAATCAAATATTTCCATTAGCTCTGTATGTTTGTGTGTTGCAATTAAATCTAAAACGCAATAGAAGATATCTTCTCCACCATAATCACCTATGGTTCCGTTTTCTATTTTTAAAACGTCTGTGATTAGGTATGATGTTAATTCAGACACATCTGAATACTTGCTAATAATATAGTCTGCCAGGACAAAGTCTCTAAATAAATCATAGCCAAAACTATAGTCTTCATTGTCTCCATATGGAATCTCTGTAAGTAACCCTGCCTTAGTTATGACATGTAAGAAGGTTTGTTTGTCAGAAAATCCATAATCATTCCAATACGAAAGTTTTAAAATGTCTCTTTTGCTAATCCTTCGAATCCCTTTTTCAATACAATATGCCGCAATTTCTTTTAATAGATCCCATAAAAATCCGCCATCACTTTCAATAGCAAATCTCTGCTGTATTTCTTTCTCAACAACATTTACGAAATTCTTAAAAACATGTGTTAATGATAACGAGCTGTAATTATCATTGTATGTCTTACAAAAAATCATTAAAAAAAGCGGATTCGTCATTCTTTCTTGAAGTACATAAACAGGTGAAAACGGTATACTATAATAGTCAAAAAATTGGCGCATTGCCGACACGGAATCATCCTTAAAACCAGTGTGAACAATACTGCACACCTGTCCATTTTTAATGCTATTATTCATTCCTTCTGACAAAAGCATTTTTTCATATCCACTTCGATACGAAATTGCCAAAGAAATATAACTGTAATCTCCTATCATATCAACGAAAGCCTTCAATCCATTTTTCCAAATGCTTTTATAAGAGCTTTCATTTATTGCATCTATAAATATAACAACTTCTTTTTTCTGTTCTTCGCCAGTCCTCTCTAAAAAGGATAAGAATTCATCTATGGAACAGTTTAAGCCGAGCGAAGATAGAATTTGTTCCTTAATAGGTCCTTCTGACGTAAAGCTTTCGCCTAATAATAATATAGAAGCAGTCCCTTCTTTTATTCTTTGGTTTACTTCAATAGCAAAAAGATGTGACTTACCTATTCCAGCATTCCCTGCCAACATAACTGCATTTTGAGAGAGCAATCGTCTCTCTTCCTGTGTTAGTTTTAAATCACTAGTTAATTCCAACTCCCAATATAATTCATCAAGTTTGTCAGTCGATACTTTTCCAGTTTCTATCAAGTCTAACTTTGCCTGTTTTTTTGCAGCAATTATGTCTTCTACTGTTTTGTACCAATTAAGCGAATCCTTTATATTATCTGAATCAACATCTTCCAGGTCATTTATTGCAGAATAAATCTTTTCAACGTAATCGTAGTCAACTTCTCTTTTCTTTGACTGCTCCTGAATTTCGCTTAATATGGCTTGTTTCTTTTCATTTAAATAACATACGGCCCGATCATTTTTAAGAAACAAGTCCAGCTTTTCACACGTTTTAGTAAATACATTCAAATCTTTATTGTATCTAATGCCTAAATCATCTAAAGCTCTATGTACATTTTCTTCAAACCATGCAAAGGGCAGGCACATAATATCAAAATATGCCTGTTTAATATGATCATAGCGAGATGCAATCTCTAAGATTTCTTCATTGCTTACAATAACTATTTGTATATTTTGCTCAGAAAGCTTTTTTTCAATTCTTTGAAATGAATCGCAGCTTCGCTTAATATTTGAATTACAAAACAAATAAACTTCATCTATTTCACCAGCTATCCACTGGATAACCTTATTCATAGAGTCTTCGATCTTATCGTACTTAACATTCTTTTCAAAATACTTTGCCTGAAAGCTAGCCCTTTTCCCATTTTTGATCACTACAGGCTCCACTTCAACACCAGGATGATTTGGATCAGAATGAAGAACAGTCTGCGCTGGACAAAATTCTGCCTTAAATAAAGCTCTACTTAAGCTCTCAAATGCATCTGTAGTTTTTTCATTATTATGTTGAAAATTATCCCAAGTTAAACTGTTCTTCATTAACTACTCCTAACAATTATATCTTTGCCAATAAATCTACTTTCTGCTTTTTCTCACCTTCAACGGATACTTCTATTCCTTGGAATTTTGCATAGTTTGCCTTTACCCCATCATCCAAATCAAGCTCAATTCTCTGTAATGCAATATGAGACAATGCTGGATAGTAAGCTCTAATTTCAGCCAGCTGCTTTAAATACTTGTCTCGTTTCTTTGTTGCTTGCGCTCTATCAACAGCACTTGAAGATGTGTTTATAGCATATTCTGCATTTTTAAGTGCATTTTCAATCATACCTTGCGTTTTTGTAAGATAGTCCGATCTAATCATTCCTACCGTATCAGGTGTATACCTATGCAAATAAATCAAGCATTTAAATCCATTTTGTTTTCCAGAATCAAAGAGCCAATATATCGGACGCTTTCCAGCTCCTGTAACAGAATAGGTATTGCAATGTTCCTTAAAGAACTCATTCAAAAAATAATTACGAATCTTTTCTCGTGACGATGCCCCTTTTGTTCCAATAGCATCTCCTATAAAATCCAAATTATCTTCTAATGCTTTTATTCCAAAAACGATTTTAACGAATTCTTCAAATCGACCAACTATATCATCATCAAAATACTGCTCGTCAGTAATTGGAATAATCCCGTCTTTATCTACCGGTTATCTTCCATATCTATTCGAATCAAATTCGCCTCCAGCGTATATCAATCCTGGTTCTGAAATAGAATATCGTCCAAACATACATCCAACTGCATAAGAAATAAGCGAACGAATATCCCTTCCCAAATCGGATTTTTTTATACTTATGTCCTTTTCATCAACTTCTGGTCTTAATTCTCCTTCAAGCCCGTATTTTTCTATAAAAATACTGTTTAATTCTTCCTCATTTGTTTTTAATTGATTAAATTGGTTCTCACATTCTTCTGCCCATTGATTATAGCAGTCACGAATATAAACGCATCTGACATCATCACTTTCTTTATGTGTAAATGCAATCTCTACTATTGGGTGTGTATAAAAGTCCCAGGAGAACTCTGATGAGTTCCAGTCTTTTTCAACAATCTCTATATTCTGTTTTACAAGATGCTCTATATGTTCATCATTTATTGCTTTATATGGAGCAGAACCCACGGTATCAATAGGGAAATTCAGAGTAGGATTAAGCATGTTTAAAACTTTATCATAAACCTTAGAATTCATATAACCCATCAAGCAATATTCTGTAATTCCATTTATGATTATGATATTTGCATTAACGTCAGGTAATACATCACTTTTCATAAACCTACAGCTATATCTATTTCCCCCTGACAATGGCCATGTAATAGTGTTCCAAAAATAATTATCTTTCTTTCGAAGTCTATATGTAGATGGCGATACTTTTTGTTTTATATCTCTTGCATCATTTTCAAGATTTAAAACATATTCATAATTACCAAACCACTTTTTATATCCTCCACCTTTATTACACTTAAACCATTTCTTGCTTCCGTTCTCCATATTTGCAATTGCTAAATCATGATTTTTCTCATTATTTATCTTTGTATACTCAACCTCAAACCATCCCTTGAGAAACTCTTCATTATTTCCATTTTTTATTCCGCACTCTAAACTGAACTTATCTTTTACCTGAGGAAGTTCAGCGTATATTTTTTGGAATTTATCAGAACACCAATAAGCAACTACTGCATTTGGCAACTTACGCATTTTATCAAATGTATTTTTGTACACATATGGATGTGATAAATATTGACGTTCCTTATCATCTGATTCTTTTATTTCACTTAGATCTATAAAACTACCTAAATAATTTGCATTACATTTTCGAAATACATATGCAGCTGTACCAAATCCACAATCAAATGCTCCCATTCCAAATTGTAATAAAGAAATAATTTGAGTATCTTTAAGCAAATCAACCCTCAAAGTTTCAAAAGCAGTTAGGAACATCCATGCTTGCGGAGTTACCATAGCTTGAAAGGCACCATGTTTAGTCATTTTTCTGCAAGCTTCAATGAAAACTGCAAAAATATCTGATTTAACGTTACTATAATTGCTTTTAACATAGTTTGTTAACTTATTATTTATACCAGTCATCGCAGCATATGGTGGGTTTGTGATTACCGCATCATACCCCTTAGCTAATATTTCTCCTAAATCAACAAGTTTTTTTAGCAGTTTCTGTGACTGTCTTGCATTATAACTAATTAGTGATACCTGACCACTATCGTTAATTTCATCAATAAATGTACGCAACAAATTCCAATCATAGTTCTCAACATGTAGAATAGAGCCATATTCTTTCGCATCATGAAGAGCATTAAGCACCCCATCAATCTGATTCATAGCATTATTCTTCTGCAACTCATCCATACTGGCCCCATAATACTGAAGCACATTTCTATCTACAGAATTACTTTCTTCAATTGCATATACCTTAGGCACTGCCTGCACTCTATTTCCTTCAATATCCTCATGACCACGGAAGAAGATTCTGTTATAACCTCTTGCCTTCATCATGAGTGCAAAATATGAGAGCTGATATGCACGACGGTCAATATCAAGACCTCTGATATTCTTTTCAAGCACGTCAAATACAGCTTCTCTTTCTGAGAAACCCTCACTGCGATAGATATCCATCAGGACATCAAACATATATACAAGGATATGACCGGAGCCCATGCATGGATCGATACATGTAATATCCTGTGGTGTTAAGTCTTTATAAGACTTTCTAATTTCAATAAGCTGAGCCTGTACGTCATCTTCCTGCTCTGCTTCCGACAAATAGTATTTCCATCCAAATTCTTCTGCTTTTGCCTTTTCATCCACTGAAGGGTCTTTGGCTCTTAAATGCTCAATCCATACTCTACCAAGAGAGTTTTCTACCATGTAGCGAACAATCCAGTCCGGTGTAAAGAGCTGGGTTGCTGCAGGTATTCTCTCCTTTGTAATTTTCACATTCTTCTTAAGCTTTGCAAAAGTATCATCTTTAAGCTCAGTGTTATAGTATTGGTACATCCAGCCTATAATTTCCACCTGACCTTCTGTCTCAACATTAAAGTTATCCTCAGGTATAGAATCCACAAGCATACGAATAACACCATCACTGGTATATGTGATTTTAAGGAGAAGCTCCATATAGTCATCTGTCTTTTCAAAGAGTCCCGGTAATATTGCGTTGAGCTCGTTACACTGCTTTATAAAAAGACTTCTGAATGCATCGTCATATCTGTTCTCACGCTTTGCAGTCTGGATTCTTTCCAATTCTTCTGATGAAAGATTCAGTTCTACAGTATCTGACTGTGTGACTATATCCGGAGTTGTGCTTCCTGTTTCCGAAGATAAGACACGCACTCTTGTAGGAAGGTAATTGTTTACCTCCATGAATCTGATTGCAATGATTCTATTGAACCAGGTATATGCTGTCTCTTCGATAACCTGATCAAAACCCTGCTCTTTAATTGCAGTAACAAGATTGGCACGACGCTTAATATCATCACCAAAGATTCTGTTTTCAGTGCCTGCAAGTGTTTCATACACTTCAAAATCACTTCCAGTCTGAATAGGTGATTTACAGCCATCCTTGGTCACACCATAAAAACCAGCTTCTGTAACAGCTGTCTTCATTAGAATATTTCTAGCTTCGATTGCAAAGTTCTTTATCGCAGTTTTATCCATTCTCTATTACCCCATTAGCTAAGTTTTATAATTGTATTCTCTTCTAGCTGTGCCATAAGTGCTGTTCTGAGTTCTTCTACAACGGTATCAACATCTTCTTTAGACTTGATTGTATACGTCTTACTTCCTGTTACAGTCCTAAAAGAAACCGGTTTTGTTTTGGTAACTTTTGCTGTTTTCGTAGGGGTCTCAGTATTTCCACCATTGTCACTATTGTTTCCACCTCCGCCATTATCAGGATTGATTGTTGACAGATACTTATTCTCTTCACTTTGAATTTCATTTAAACAGTTTTGCTGTAATGCATTGCTTTCTGATGTTATTCCATTAAGAGCGGCAACATCGTGGCATATCTTGAGTTTTTCAAGTAGGGCTTTGAATTTGTCATCAAACTTCGCAACTAATCTCTGAGCATATGGTCTATCTGCAGGAATGGCATCTTTGACCATCTTCCAGTCTTGATACACTTCAGGTTCAATTCTCTTACTATCCTTTTCAAGAAGTTGGCTTATTGCTGTAGTCAGTTTATTGTCATAGTCCTCAAGTTTAGGGATAAAAGAGTATGGTTTTTCAACACTAGTTATCTTCTTAATATTGGCAGCATATTCTATTATTTCCGAATCAGAGATATAGTTCTCACTAGCTTTGTATATATTGAGAGTATGACATGCATGAACAAACTTATCCTTCTGAGGACCGCCAAGGAACTTATTAAGATCTCCAATATCAAGTCCTACCTCAATAAAATCATCACAGAGCTCATCAGCTCTCTTATAAAAGCTCATAGGATCGCTAATCTTGAGAGTTTCATCTATAAGCCTTAACGCCTTTTCTAGAATGGCTTTGCCGGGAAGCTTACTGTTTGTTCCATAATCTTCTCTTAAGACATCCTCAATTGCAGCCCTCTTTGTTTCAGCATAATTGCGATAATCCCTCATGAGATTATCCTGATCGTCAGTAGTAATTGTTTTTCCAAAGAATTCACGAATAATGTCCTTAACTGACTTAATATGCTGCTGCGGTGGAATCGCCTTAATCTCAAGAAGAATTTTTTCCCTATATTCACGCTTTGTGATGTACTTGTATGCATCTTCTGGTGTTGTACTTGCAGGAGTGTAGATGATACTGTTCATCTTAAGACTGATCTGTCCCTTACGGTAAAGCGTGGCAATGAGATACTCTATATCTTCCTCTATATATCCATAGGGAGGATTCATGAAGCAATCCAAGGCTTGCTTAACAGAATACTGAGCAGCATTCTTTCCCGCATACCTGATCTCATCAACTACTGCTTGCAATGCATCATGGTCTGGCTCCGCTGTTACACCAAAAGTAGCAAGAGTTATAGATGCCTTGGTCTGCTTCAGAACGTCCATGATATCCGCCTGAGTAGGCTGACTCTGCATATCTTTTAACTTGTGGTATTCAGAATCTATCAGTTTTCCAAAAGCTTCATTGATACGTCCAACTACGTCTTTTGATTTGGAATTAAGCTTGGCTCCAGCAACATAAATGGTTGCACTTTCAAGAGCAAACCTTACATAGTCACTGACTCTCTTTGCTTTTTCAGAACGCTCTTTTCTCTTGTTGGCACTGATAATGTCAAAATCCGTGAGATTTGTTGAGCTTGGATCATTCAAAAATGCCTCTATTTTTTTCATTCCCTCTATTTCTGAAAGATATGCAAAATCATCAGAGAGGCGAACCACAACATTCTTCTGCTGTGTTGAAAGCATGCTAAGCGCGATCTCATCTTCCTGTCCGCTATAAGCAGTAAGAATCTTGAGCCCGATCTTATGAGACATATTGTTCCTATATGCCTTATCATCTATGAATTGGTTAAATGAGAACTGATATCTTGGATTGTATCTGTACTTGTTGTTTGGAAGCACAATAACTTCTTCAAACGCAACCTGTGCTACGTAATCAACGACATCTTTAGGATCAATATTGTAGTGCTGGATTCTGATTTCTGCTTCCTGTTCTTCGTTTGTAAGGAATGTGTATTCATCACCATTCTTTTGTACAAGGGCTTCATCACAAAGAATACGAAGTGATTTTTCAACCTTCTTTGTAAGATCAAGCCTGTCTTCATCAAGCTTTGTAATCATTAGTGTTGTAAGATTCTCAACATCTCTCTTGAAGTTATTGACATGCTTTGTCATAAACAGAACTTTTAAAAGCTCAACGTCAAAATTATTCAGTCTTGTATTTCTTGAAGCCTGAGTAATAACTATTCTATGTGTATGGTCAATGAAATCATCCAACGCACTGTAGAAAGCATTGAAAGGAACAAGTACACCTTCGCGCTCATCAGCATGTGCTACTGCAGCTTCCTTGAAAAGTGCGAGCAGTGAACGCTCTCCATCAGCCAGATGCTTACCACTTGATGAAAACTGTCTTACTGCTGTAAGCACATTACCAGCGAGTAAAAACTGGTAAGGTATGAATGGATATACATCAGCAAATTCTTCGTCATCAGTATATAAGGGCATATTAGGAGTGCCCTCGCTAAATGTAATGATGTTCTTAATAGATGACTCATAATCAGCGTAAAGCTTTTTAAGGATAGGTCTAGCTTCTTCCTTCTTATATAGGATTCGCTTTCTAATAACTTCTCCCGCATCTGCTGATGAAAGGGATATTCTTGTAGCAAAACGTCCTTGGATTTTAGAAAAGTCTTCTCCCATTGTTTTTGTAATGGAATCAATATCTTGCTGAGATGTAACAATGATCCATGCCTTGCCTCCGCAAGCTGTTCCTAAATCTTCTGTTACAGTCTGGAGATTTAGCATAAGCTTACTGTCATCAGCGATATACTGACCAATCTCATCTACAAGGAACAACACATGGTGATTAGGGCCTTTCTTATCACAATATTTTTTTACATATTCTGCAAATTTATCAATAGAAGTCTTATAGGACTGCTCGGCATTATCAGCAAAATCTCTTATAGACGCTTCGCTCATGATACCCATATCTACAACAGTCTGAACTATAGAGTCCTGGATAAAGTAATAATCCTCCCTAGCCTCTTTCCACGGTGTGCCTTCGATCTCTTCAAACTTTTCTTTAAATTCTTCATACTTTCCATCTTCATCAAGCTTTCTTTCGAAATCTGCAAGAAATGGAATAGAGCCACAATATCCAAGATGATCATTGAATACTTTCATGAATACATCTTTAATTGATTCCTTGTTGATTTTTGAATCTGTAGTACTCTTGGAATCAACATTAAAAAGAATGACATCAAAGTCCTTATGCTCTTCTGCGACTTTTGCAATTTTATCCTTAAGACTCTGATCTGATACTTTTACTCCTTTTGTAAAGAAAGAAGCAGCATCTTTTTTGATTCCCTCTTCATTCTCTACAACTCTATTGTCCAAAATATAAGAAAGAATCTTTAACAAGTGTGACTTACCTGATCCAAAGAAACCGGAAATCCACACACCCATATTGTCGGTTCTTCCTGTAAGGCTCTTTGTATATGCATCAAAAAATTTGTTCATGTATTTATCAAGCTCTTCAGTAACAACGTACTCATCCAGCTCCTGAAATACATTCTCATCATCCTTCTGTCCAACTTTGATAACCCCCTTAATATCTCTGCTAATAGGCTTTTCAAACATGTCTTGGATTTTCATTTATGTAACCTCCTGTTATACGATAAGTGGAAATGCTCGATAATAATTGCCATCAGTAATTGTTCCAAACAAGCTTAAACTCTGTCCGTTCCATGTACCTGGATAAAACATAACAACCGGGACTTTATCAAGAACCTGATGTAAATTGTTAAGTATGTTGTGTGATCTTACAAACGGGAATACTTTTCCAACTCCAGTCAGAAATACAACTGCATCCTGCGGTGTATTCTCAACAATTCTGTTGACCAATAGGTTGTCATCATTAGTAAGCCGGAGCATTTTTGTAACAGCCTTGTACAAATACTCCATTCCCTTTTCTGCTTCAAATTTCACGCATTTATCCAGATATCCCTTTTCTTCAAGGATTTGGATAACCATGTCATAAAGATCGAACTCAATTATCTGAAAGCCATCAGCATCTGGCTTGTTCTGTTTCTTAAGAGCTTTCACTTTTTCCCTTATAATAAGTTCATCACATGGCTCGTAATCAAACACGTAATAACGAACTTCATTTGCAACTCCTCTATTGGCAAGGAAGTCTTCATCCGAGATTCTGTCCCAGATTTTATCTAATCTTTCCTGGAATTCCATTTATCTCTCTCCTGTCAGTGCCACCAAATACTGTTCCATCGCGTTTTTTTGTAATGCAAACCTTAAATCCGGATCAATATATGGTTTTACTATTTTTTTATCTGCGGTTTTTCCAGCTAGCAGACCAGCCTCAAACATGTACTTACTGTATACCTGCTTTAATTTCTTGATTGATGTATCTGTAATAGCCGCAACCTTTTCGTTCTGGTCCTGCTTATCCTTAAAGAAGATGTTCAGATCCGCATCTGTTATTTCTGTTCCTCCGAAGAAAAGCTTATCCCTGAATACTTCGTACATGAGATCGAAGAGCAATCTATCCGAAGCCATGCAACCTATGAAAGCAATCAGCTTCGCAGTATTGATATCCGATGTAACCATCATCTTTCTGAGCTCTTCAGGTAATGCTTCAAGGCGCAATTTGATGCAGCCAAATTCATTTTTTAATCTATCAGCTGATTTTTGCTGATAAAGATTATCTTCAATAACAATATCTCTAACCTCATCCATGGTATGAGCATTCAAGAGCCTGGCGGTCTCCCTTGTCTCAACAAACCAGAAGAGATATTTTGTCGCACTAGCGTTATATTCCATGTTAATCTACCTTCTCTTCCTTGCTGTCTTTTTCAAAGCTCATGATATCTCCTATGTTGCAATCCAAATATACACAGATCCTCTGCATGACATCCATGGAAACGCTTTCGCCTTTCCCCATTTTCGCCATAGTTGCAGAGCTGATATTAAGTTTAGCTGCAAGATCCTTCTTGTACATATTTTTGTCTATGAGCATTTTCCATAATCCGTTGTACGAGATAGACATATACTTTCACCTTTCACTAAAAGTGGGCAATCCGGAATCTTCTGCCCACATTGACACATCTAATAAAAATTCTATCATATTGGTACTTGAATGTCATTTGAAATCTTTAGAAATCTAAATTCTATATTTATTTCATAAAAATCTATTTTTGTAATGTGAAAACCATTCTTCAGGCTTCGTGCTTGACCATTTTCCCCATTTATCCTAGATAAGATGTCCTGTGCACAACAGAATGTTATAATTTTGCTGTTATCAGTAATATTGGTTTCAGATGTTAGGAAATGAAAACATGAAAAGTAAGCGAATAAATGCACTACTGCTTTGTGGAATTATATTATTGCCTGGATGTGGCAACTCTTTAGAATCAAAAACAGCTTCTGTAGCTGAGGAATCAACTGAGGTTATTGAAGCAGCATCAGATGAGAATCCTGCTACAGCGGTAGCTATAACTGATGAACCAGAGACTCCCTCGGAGGAGGCGACTGTTGCATCAAGTGTTGAGGCAGAAACAGAGAATTCACAAGAATTTGGTCCTGCAGAGGGGTTATACGATCGCACATATGTAGTATATGAGGATGGCGTATATACTTACAGGTTGTCTGATCCTGAAATAATCAAAAAATATGATGAGTTGTACTATGATGCTTTTCAGGATGTAGTAGATTCATATACCGAAGCAGTGTCATGGATGAACCAACGATATGAAGATAAGCCGGCTGTGACACAAAGCCTTGTTTACAAAGACCAAAATACTCAGGGACTAATAAACACGGGCTCCAATTATGAGATGGACTACAATTTTGATCTCAATAATATTGGATATACCTATGTGGATCTGGACAGTGACGGTACATTTGAATTGATCTTCGGCATCATAAAATATGAGGAATGGGCACCTGATTATGTTTTTGAAAGGGCATATGCTCTATGCGATGGTAAAGTCGTAAAATTTCTTGAAGGTGGAAGTAGAGATTCTTTTAGCCTCGGCAATGACGGTTATATTTATGAATCAGGAAGTGGCGGAGCTGAGCATAGCGGGACTTGGAAGCTTAGCTTTCATTCAGATGAGTTAGTCGCCGGTGATGATATAGATTGGGGCAACAACGGATTTACGCAGGAAGAATTCGTTGGCTATTGGGAAGCTACTGTACATATAACATCCGGTCCTATTGAAGATATGGATTTGGCAGCAAAACTACCTGAAAGTCAGATTACTGATGAGGAGTTTCGCCAACTCTTTGATGAGTGGGAATCCAGGTCAATTAGCATAGATTGGCTCAGAATGACAGATTATCTGGAAAAGTATCCTCTGCTGGGAGGATGAAATCATTTAATAAATTAAAGCAATCAGAACCATTGATTAAGCCAATGGTCCTGATTGCTTTTTTGTTCAGGCTATCGGGAGCGTCTTTCCAAATTCCTCATTAACCATCTTCGCAAGTTCCTGACAAGCGCCTGCATCAAGACCTGCTTTTGCTAGTTCCATGCGGGCGTTCATCTCGAAGGTAACCTGGTTGGATTTCTTCAAGGTATTCAAGAGTGTCTTTGCGTGTACGCTGTTTGCTGCGCCAATAACGGTCTTGACCTGGGCAAGGGTTGGAAGCTTGACGGCAGGATTTTTATCCGGAGACTTTGTAGGCTTGGATGGTGTCTTAACCTCGGATTTTACTCTAGATGTGAAGGCTTCCTTCTTGGGAGCGGCTTCTTTTTCCTTGATCTTTCTGCCTGGAGCTTTCTTGGAATCAGTTTCCTTTTTGGCTCTTGTTCTTGGCGCGGATGTCTTTTCTGGTACCACTGGTATAGGACCTTCTTCTGCTTTGAGTTCCTTTTTGGGAGCAGTATTTTTAGGAGCTTTCTTGGAGGCTACTTTCTTGCCGGTAAATGGGGAAAGAGCTGCAAGTAATGTGTTATCGTCGGTGTAGATTTCGTACTCTTTTTCTGAAGTGGTGAGCTGACCAATGAGCATTGCCTGGGCGATGCGGAGTTGGGACTTGCCTTCTGAAGAGGTGGTATCTTTTATAGTAGGAAGGAGTTTCACTTCCATGTTTTTCAAAAGAACGTTCCTGTATGCGGAAACAGGAATGGAATCAGCCTCGGAGGCAATGACTATTACCCTATCCTTTGAAGCGTTCTGTGATTTTAATTTATCAGGGAAATATCCCTTATTAAGAATTACGATGTGAAGCATGTGTTTTCTCCTTTGCTGTGTCAAAAATGATTTATTATGAATGAATCTCTTTGAGCAATGTACCTTCTAAGCTCAACTCATAAGTGTTGTTTTCATAGTTTGTAATAATAAGTCTATCATCCATTATCTTAAATGAGATAAATGCATCGCCTTCTGTGAACCGCCATACCTCGTTAAACTGGAGATCCAATCCTATGATTTCGACTTCTCCATAGATTACATAGCCAAGAGAAGTTTTGTAGATAGCATAATGAAGTCCAAAGGAATTCAGAATTTGCAGTCTTCGTAATATGGATCCATCCGATAGATTTAGCTGCGTTATATATTTGTCCTGTAATACAATCAAGGTATCATCTTCTAAAATGGCACAGTCGCTATCATAGCTGTAATAACTGCCAATCAATGCTATTGAATACTCATCTATTCCATTGTTAACGACTACGCTTAGCGCTTTATAATAATCATGCTGCATATATGATAATGGGTTCAGTATGACGTCATAATGCCTATTGTCTGCTGAGTCTGCGGTATAAGTATCATCAACAGAAATTGTTATGGAGTATTTGTCGTTTTCAAGTTTCACTTTACTGCCCTCTTTGCTTTTAGTAGTTCATCAAATTCTTTTAGGTATTTCTCAAAGCGCGCATCGTCTTTACCTTTCTTGCATGTCTTCTTACGCTTACAAAGGAAATAATAATCCTCTCTGCTACCATCCAAGTTCTGAATTCCGCCTGTAGTGTATGGCTGTGTGATTTTTCCGGACAAAGACTCCGGAAAGAGTGACAATAATTCTGCCAACTCCTCCATCGTAAACTGTGTAGGATTCATGTCCAGAGTAGTTATTTTACTCTGAGCAAGGCATTTTAAATCGTTATCTATAATATGCTTGCCACAGCCAAAGTATGTAATATTTGTTTTGAGGATTGGTTTTAGCGATTCTATCGGAACATTTCCCCAGACTCCATCACTTATCGCAAAGTATTCAAGATTTGTGGCAGTTTCAATTCCATCAATTTTTGTAAGATTGCTAAAAGAGCATATGTCTAAGGCTATTAGAGATACGTTATTACTCATGTTCCATAATGAAGTAACCTTCTGATTAAAAAAGTAATTGATGTACTTTACTTCTGTTAGAGTCCCGAGCGGAGAAAGATCAGTCACAAGCTTGTTTTTCCAAAAAGAAATGGCTTCAAACTGATTGCCATAGGCTTCGACAAAGTACTCAAAGGTATCCTGTTTAAGCCCGGATATAACGATTGATTTTGCTTCAGGAGAATCTTTTATGGTATCAATCTGTTCTTTTGATATTTCTCCGCCACCAACTTCATGCTGAACGAGATTTACATCGAAATTATCAAAGTTGGAACTGTTAAAATTGGTTGCGTCAATCTTTTCTTTCACACCATATAGCTTTTGGTAATTTGATATCAGGTGATAGCCGCTCTCCAGAAAAAAATCATTATCAAATACGATAAGCTGTTCTCTCTCCTCTTGTGGAATTATAGAAGCAGAGACTATTAGCAATTTGGTCTGTTTCTTAACATCGTCTGTGGTTAAGTACCTAGCTAGATATTTTATATCATCTATTGTTTGCTTCATATTATATCCTCAAATTCTCTTTTTTCATGAAATCCTTTGCAAAATTCCTGCTACATCAACTCCCGGATGAGTCAGATACATTCTACAGATGCTTTCCGATAATTCTTCAGAAATCTTTAGCTTCTTGGCGATGTCGACATGGCTCATTCCCTTATCTGTGAGCTTCATAGCTTTATAAATAATCTTGTCGATATCCTTAGGAAGCTTGCTTTCCTGATCATCTTTTTTCTGATTGTTTCCAATTACAATCTTACGGAATTCGAAGTCGCCCTTGCCGCGGATTTCCAGGATTGCAAAAGAGACTTCCTGGTCTGGTTTTCGTTTTCCGCAGCAGCCGGGATTAAACCAGATCTGTCCATCATTTTCTACAAGGGAATATTTATGGCTGTGGCCATAAATGATGATGTCGGCATCGCCGACATCTGAGGAAATCTTTCCTTTGTTGTGGATGACAAAGAATTTGTTTCCAAGAATTTCCAAGGTAGCGGTCTCAGGAAGATGAGCTGCCCAATCCTTATCGGCATTTCCTCTGACGATAGTCAGGGAAGGAGACAGTGCCTTAAGCTGATCTACGACAGACTGGTTGGCGATGTCACCGGCGTGGATTATCATGTCCATGCCCTTTAGCCCATCTATGACTTCCTGCCGCAGCAGGTCATGTGTATCTGAAATAATTCCGATAAGCATTTCCTTGATCACCTCACCCATAATTATGCGGAGCCGCTGCAGCTACGGGGCTACCGGATACGGTAGTTTGTTTGCTGTTCAAACCGCCTAAGCGGTTTAGCAAACTTTTTGGCAAGCAGGGCAAGGTAAGCCTACCTTTGCTCTTAGCTTGTTAGGGAGCTCCCTAATACCCCATTCAGATTTTTCAAATCTGAAGCAACGCCCTACGGGCTAAAAACAAAAAACATTTAATTTAATGGCCGTGCTCAGGATCATCTTTTTCCAAGAAATCGTGAGTACCATCATGGTCTCTGTCTAAAATTATATCAATATTTTTCTTAGCTATGGCAAGTTCTGTGTAATCTTTTTTAGTCTTTTGATAGTCCTTATACATTTCTGACTTTTCTTCCTTAAGCGCTGCGTATTCAGCTTTTAGTTCTTTGATAGTTGGAACCTTGCTGCCTTCGTATTTTTTGAAATGTTTACGAGCTTCTTCATGGTCGCGGATATCATTAGCAAGCTTCTCTTTGACCTTTTTACTGTATCCGGACTTCTTATATTTCTGATAAGATTCGTTGGTTTTTATGTAGGTAATAATGGCGCCCTGAAGGGTCCTGATCTCTTCCATTTGGGTGTCCAGTTCTCGGATTTTTAGACGAAGAGAATCATATTTTTCATGCAGAGAGTTATGCGAAGCCTTTAATTCTTTATAAGAACTTATCCCCAAATCATTCAGGTAACTTAACGTCTTAGCCGTCTGTTTAAGATTAAATTGTTTAGCCCACCGCTCATATCCAGCACCCTTTTCTTCATTAATTATTTCTTGCAAATCAATCAAAAGAGATATCTTGTCCTTGTTCAAAAGTTTATCTGAATCAAGAACTTTAACTCTCTTACATCCCAGTTCCTCAAACTCCATTCCAAGCGTTTTCTTTTGATTTGTCTTGTCTCCTGCAATCCTTTTTTCAAGATCTTCTTTAGAATAACCATCACCAAGAGACTTTAATCTTGAAAATTGCTTTTGCCCCTCACCTCGGAGTTTTATATACTTTCCAGAAGTATAAACTTCGATATTGTAGCGATCTCTTAAAAGCTTCATCAATTCATCAAAAGACTTCGGGTTAGCCTGCAGTGCATCATCAATTGCAACTCTCAGATAGTCTCTGTTACTTGGCTTTTTTTGATTTCCAAGCCATTTCCCATAGTTATGATTTCCCAGTTTAGGATTCTTGATTACCGAAAGATCATTCTCTAAACAAATAATGTCATTTATTTTTCTTACTGCCCTTCCGGAGCCTAAAAAGTCTCTGAATTTTCTTGAAGAATCCACTGTCACAGAGTTGTAAATGATGTGATTATGAATATGTTTTTTATCGACGTGAGTTGCAACAATAAACTGATGCTTTCCCTTGGTGAATCTCATAGCGAGCTCATATCCGAGTTTATTTGCAGTATCCGGATCTATTTCACCGGGAGCAAAAGATTGCCTGATCTGGTAGGCTATAACATCATTTTTTCTTAGGAAAAAGCTGTGACTTCTGTCGTACATTTGCCTGGTAAAAACAAATTCCTCAGTTACAGTCTCAGGATCACACATGTATGAGCTTAAGTATTTTTTATCATCAGTTTTATCCGGATTTTCAACATAATCAGTGGTAATACCCAACGCTGACTGAAGGGACATACCCGTCTTCGCATGTATCGACATAATTCTTGTTGTAGCCATATTTTCCTCCAAAAAATGGCAGGCAAAACGCCCGCCATCACACTTTTGTTATCATATTTATCTGGTGCAAAATTTCTCTCATTGCTTGCCAAAGTTCCTTATAATTCTTTTGGATTTCCTCAACATCATCCTTATAGATACTACCCGTTTCGTTTGCATGTCTGGCTATCTGGTTAATATTATTTGAGACAAATCGGAGTAATCTTACCGTCTCAGATATTTCTTTTATTTCCACGTTTATTACGTAACCATCAATTGCCATTTTTCGCAGATATGAACTAACATTATTTATTTTTGCTTCCTGCATACGCCGCTCAATAAGCTCCTTTTCTTCATCATTTACATATGCTCGAAGCTGTGTAGGCCTTGAAAGATTTTTCTTTTTCGCCATCAGTCCCTCTCCAACAATTCAAGATCATCTTCAAAATCCAACTCATCCAAATCCATAAGATCCAGCTCCTTATTAAGCTCCGGACCATCCATGTTTTCTGAAATATC
>JAEEGL013114981.1_pt1 | contig 30960 bp, 25 predicted proteins | sample 9134231 | NCBI WGS metagenome assembly JAEEGL01 (sample SAMN16246548, study PRJNA631951) | gut metagenome | biome: gut microbiome; feature: rumen; material: fiber-attached | host: Bos | place: Iran: Karaj | collected 2018-10
TATTTTTTAAGAAATCGGCACAGGTTTCTTAACAGATTTTTACAACTTAGCTACGGCCATATTTTGCGTATTCCAAAGATTATTTGTAACTTTGCACACGTTTAATTATAAATAAGGTACATTCTTAAATTAAAAACAAAACATTGACAGAGAAACATATCGTCCTTGAAGACATCGACCCCGTTATGCTCTACGGAGCCGCTAACGGTCACCTCAACATCATCCAGTCGCTCTACCCTAAACTGCGCATAGTGGCCCGCGGAAACGTCTTGCGCGTTTTGGGCGACCAAGAGGAAATGGAACGCTTCGAACATACCATCGAGCAGATCAGGCAGCACCTGCTGAAGTACAACATCATCAGCGATGAGGACATCATCGACATCATAAACGGTCACAAGACTAAAGCAGATGGCGTGCAGGGAGTCATCGTCTACAGCATCAGCGGACGCCCCATCAAGGCACGGTCGGAGAACCAGCAGCGGCTCGTCGAGGCCTACGAGAAGGAAGACATGGTGTTCGCTATCGGACCAGCCGGAACAGGTAAGACCTACACGGCCATTGCACTTGCAGTGAAGGCGCTCAAGGAGAAGACGGCCCGAAAGATTATCCTCTGCCGCCCAGCCGTTGAAGCTGGCGAGAAACTGGGATTCCTTCCTGGCGACATGAAAGATAAGATTGACCCCTATCTGCAACCACTCTACGACGCGCTGGAGGACATGCTGCCTCAGGTGAAGCTTCAGGAGATGATGGAGCGCAAGATTATCCAAATAGCCCCGCTGGCATTCATGCGCGGAAGAACGCTCTCCGACGCGGTGGTCATCCTCGACGAGGCACAGAACACCACACCCGCACAGATACGCATGTTTCTGACACGAATGGGATGGAACACGAAGATGATCGTCACGGGTGACCTGACGCAGGTGGACCTGCCAAAAGGTCAGCGTAGCGGACTCCGCGAGGCCTACGACCTGTTGCACGACATTGAAGGCATCAGCTTCATCGAGATGAACCAGAAGGACATCGTGCGCCATAAACTCGTCACACGCATCGTCAACGCTTACGAACGCTACGACCGCGACAGGCAGGACATCAAGCGATATGAAATTGACCCGCACGATGTCGGGGCGTCGAAATCGCGTGAAAACGAATGATTTTAACACGATATCCCAAAACGAGTTAACGACAAAACAAATAAAACAAAAAAATGAAAGCTTTAACAACGACCAATTTCCACTTCGACGGACAAAAGAGTGTTTATCATGGTAAAGTTCGCGACGTCTACAACATCAACGACGACCTCATGGTGATGGTGGCCACCGACCGCATCTCGGCCTTCGACGTCATCCTGCCTAAGGGCATCCCCTTCAAAGGTCAGGTACTGAACCAAATAGCCGCAAAGTTCCTCGACGCTACCAGCGACATCTGCCCCAACTGGAAACTAGCTACGCCCGACCCGATGGTCACAGTTGGACTGAAGTGCGAGGGATTCCGCGTGGAAATGATCATTAGAGGCATCCTAACCGGCTCAGCTTGGCGCGATTACAAAAAGGGGGTTCGCGAGATTTGTGGTGTCCGCCTGCCCGACGGCATGCGTGAGAACGAGCGCTTCCCTGAGCCCATCATCACCCCGACGACAAAGGCTGACGAAGGCCACGACCTGAACATCTCGCGCGAAGAGATCATCGCCCAGGGCATCGCCTCTGCCGAGGATTATGCCGTGATGGAGGAATACACGCGCCTCCTCTTTGCCCGTGGTCAGGAGATAGCCGCACGCCAGGGACTCATCCTCGTTGACACAAAATATGAATTCGGCAAACGCGACGGAAAGGTCTATCTCATCGACGAGATCCACACGCCTGACTCCAGCCGCTACTTTTATGCCGACGGCTACGAAGAGAAGTTCCTAAAGGGCGAGCCCCAGCGCCAGCTCTCGAAGGAGTTCGTGCGCCAGTGGCTCATCGAGCACAACTTCATGAACGAGCCCGGACAGGTAATGCCTGAGATTACCGATGAGTACGCCATGAGTGTCAGCGATCGTTACATCGAACTCTATGAGCACATCACAGGCGAACACTTCGACAAGGCCCAAGAGGAAGGCAACATCGCTGAACGCATAGAGAAGAATGTTAGCAGCTGGCTGGCCTCGCGTTGACGAGTCGGCATCCCCTTCCATCTAGTTCTTCTAGTCAACCTATCAAAATGTATAAGCAAGAAACCATCAAACCCTACGGCCACGAAGGCGAAAAGGCAAAGCAGGTGGAAGCGATGTTCGACAACATCGCCCCCACCTACGACCAGCTGAACCACCGCCTCTCGTGGAACATCGACCGCGGTTGGCGCAAGAAAGCCATTAAGGCACTTGCGCCCTACCAGCCGCAGACGATGCTCGACATCGCCACGGGAACTGGTGACTTCGCCATTCTGGCCGCACAGATGCTTCATCCGCAGAAGCTTATTGGTGCCGACATATCGGAGGGAATGATGGCCATGGGGCGACAGAAAATTGAACGGCTGGGACTCGCCGACGTCATCTCTTTCGAACGTGAAGATTGCCTCGCACTCTCCTATGCCGATGAATCGTTCGATGCTGTCACAGCGGCCTTTGGTATACGCAATTTCCAAAATCTCGAGCAAGGGCTCAGTGAAATGTGCCGCGTGTTGCGCAAGGGTGGACACCTAAGCATCGCTGAGCTCACTACGCCCGTCGCTTTCCCCATGAAGCAGCTTTTCCGCGTCTATAGCCACACCGTGCTTCCCCTCTATGGGCGACTTATCTCTCACGACCAAAGTGCCTACAGCTACCTCACGGCCACTATCGAAGCCTTCCCGCAAGGCGAACTGATGGTTGACATTCTCCAAAAGGCTGGTTTCTCTAAAGCCTCCTTCCGACGTCTCACTTTCGGAATCTGCACGCTCTACTTCGCTCAGAAATAGCTCATCGGCATGCCGTATGTAGCAACTCGGTCGCAACTCACCCTTCTTCATCACCCACCACCCATCACCCCCATCAATATGGAAAAATACGGACTCATAGGTTACCCACTTGGCCACTCGTTCTCCATCGGCTACTTCAACGAGAAGTTCCAGAACGAGCACATCAACGCGCGCTATATGAACTTCGAGATTCCAACTATCGAAGACCTTCATGAAGTGCTCGACACCAACCCAGAGCTACGAGGACTCAACGTCACGATACCCTACAAGCAGAAGGTCATCCCCTATCTCGACGAGGTGAGTCCTGAAGCACGTGCCATCGGGGCCGTCAACGTAATACGCGTTACCCGCAAGGGGAAAAATTTCCACTTGAAAGGCTTCAATAGCGACGTCATCGGCTTCACACAAAGCATCGAGCCCATGATACAGTCGTTCCACAAAAAAGCGCTCATCCTGGGCACCGGTGGTGCTTCCAAGGCCATCGACTACGGCTTAAGGTCGCTTGGATTGGAGACGGTCTTTGTGAGCCGCTATGAGCGCCCTGGAACCATTCAGTACAATAAACTGACGGCCGACGACATCCGCGAGTACAACGTCATCGTCAATTGTACACCGCTCGGTATGTATCCGAAAGTCGAGACGTGCCCCGATCTCCCCTACGAGGGTATGGATCGTAACACGTTACTCTACGACCTCATCTACAATCCCGATGAGACCCTCTTCATGAAGCGTGGACGGCAATATGGTGCCACTGTGAAGAACGGACTTGAGATGCTACTCCTCCAGGCTTTTGCCTCGTGGGAGTTCTGGCACTCTGAAGGGTAGCCACGTCTCTTATAATATGTATTCCGTTTCGTATGCTGCGATACCATCGCAACCACAACAAAATAACCACCATGCCTACCAACAACCCTGACAACAACTCCAAGCAAGGAACGAGCGTGACAAGACTCCTCATTGGCGTCGTCATCGTTTCCTTTGTGCTCTGGATGCTCCCCATCTTCCTCGGCAATCACATACATGAGCGGCCTAACCCCGAGGCTATCTTCCGCGTGTTCATCATCGTTAGTGGCATCATCGTGGGATTAGGGTTGCTGGCCGACCTTTTCCTAAATCCCAACGACCGGCAAATCATTAGCGAGAAACGTTCAGGTCTCACGGCCCTCGCTTCGAAATACAACCAGCAGGTGAAGGCCTTAGAGCGCGAATATGTCCAAGAGAAACAAGCAGCAACCCTTGCCGGTACGTTTAAGAAGCAATCGATGCTCAAGTCGTATTCCGCACGCTACGATGCCGTACGTGCCGAATACCTTCGTGAATACAAAGGGTTTGTCGAATATTGGTTGGATAGCCACAAGCGCTATGCTTTGTTTGGAAAAATCTGGGGATGGATCCTCGTCATCATACTCTGTGGTGCCGTGTTCAGTTGCACCTATTCTATGGATGTGGCCGTAGACAATTGTCCCGACACTGAAGAGGCCGCGCCCACCTATTGGAATGCAAACAACATACCCCTGCCTCACCTTACAGACGGCACTCAGTACGTCTCCAATCCTGATAGCGTGCTTTCTCCGACAACGGTAAGCCGCATCAACGAGACCATGCTGAAGTTGGACAACGAGCTGGGCATCGAGACGGCTGTCATCGTGGTCAACCACATTGAGAACGACGACCCCTTCCGCCTCGCCCAGGACGTCGGTAATCGCTTTGGTGTCGGTCGCAATGACCGAGGACTTGTCATTGTTGTCGGTTATCAGGATCACTCTATCAACATGTCGCCAGGTCGCTCACTCGAGGCCGACCTTACAGATGCCGAATGCTATCAACTTCAGCAACGCTATGTAGTACCAGGAATGAAGGCCGAGCAACCTGATAGTGCTATGCTCTATCTGGCTGAAGGCCTCTATGCATTTATGAAGAACAAGCCTCTTCCCGAGATGAACATTGAACGTCCTGTGAAAGACGAGTCAATGGCGCTTGGTCTCTTCTTCTGGTTCTTCGTTGGCTTCCTCGTGCTTACCATGTTCCTCGAGCACAAGTTTGAGTGGTTTGGCGTCTATGGCACCATGGCCCTGATGGCCAATCCCTTCGTCGCGGCACCCGTCTTTGTCAGCACGGGCAACGGAGGCTTTGGTGGCAACTCCCGCGGAGGCTTTGGCGGAGGAGGAAGTTTCGGAGGCGGAGGAGGCTTCGGAGGTGGCTATGGCGGAGGAAGCTTTGGAGGTGGAGGTGCCACAAGCCGTTGGTAGCGTTCACATTACTTCAATCATTCCCATCCACTCCCATCTCTCCCATTCGAATCATTAACAACTTAAAATAACATCATTATGAAAAAAGGTTTGATTATCGGAATCATCGCGGCCATCGTCATCGTTGGTGCTTGGGCTGCAAGTGCTTACAATTCAATGGTCGACGTTCAGGAGAAGGCTACGACCGAACTCGCCAACGTTCAGTCGGCCTATCAAGCGCGAGCTGACAAAATTCCTAATCTCGTGGAGACCGTGAAGGGCTATGCCAAGCACGAGCAGGAGACGCTTGAGAACGTCATCAATGCACGTTCGAAAGCCACTCAGATTACTCTCGATGCCGAAACGCTCACGCCAGAGAAGCTGAAGGAGTTCCAAGAGGCTCAGGGCGAACTCGGCTCGGCTCTCGGTAAGCTCATCGCCATTCAGGAGAACTATCCCGACCTGAAAGCCAACGAGCAGTTCCAGACTTTGATGATACAAATCGAAGGCACGGAGAACCGCATCAACGAGGCACGCAACAAGTTCAACGCCGCCGTGCAGAACTACAACCTCGTCATACGTTCGTTCCCGAAGAACATTCTGGCTGGCTTCTTCAACTTCGACAAGATGACCAAGTTCGAGGCTGATGCCGCTGCTCAGAAGGCACCCGAAGTAAAGTTCTAAGTTCCCGCATGTCGCTATACCATAGCGACCCTCATTCCAGCATGTTGCTATTAGCAACACATAGTTTCGTCTGTTGCGACTCAGTCGCAACCTAAAAGCAAAACAATGACCAACAACCGCTACATGCAGCGTGGCGTGTCTGCCGCTAAGGAGGACGTCCACGCTGCCATCAAAAACATCGACAAGGGACTCTATCCGCAGGCTTTTTGCAAGATAATCCCTGACATCCTCGGGGGCGACCCTGACTATTGCAACATCATGCATGCCGATGGTGCAGGCACGAAGTCGAGCCTTGCCTACATGTATTGGCGCGAGACGGGCGACCTCTCTGTTTGGAAGGGTATCGCCCAAGATGCCATCGTGATGAACACCGACGACCTGTTGTGCGTAGGTGCCACCGACAACATCCTCGTATCCTCCACCATTGGGCGCAACAAGATGCTCGTCCCGGGCGAAGTCATCTCAGCCATCATCAATGGTACCGATGAACTCCTGGCCGAACTCCGCTCCATGGGCATCGGCATCTGGCCAACAGGTGGCGAGACGGCTGACGTGGGCGACCTCGTGCGCACCATCATCGTCGACTCAACGGTAACCTGCCGTATGCGACGCAAGGATGTCATCGACGATGCCAACATCCGTCCAGGTGACGTCATCGTGGGCCTTTCCTCAACAGGTCAGGCCACTTACGAGTATCGCTATAACGGAGGCATGGGCTCCAATGGCCTTACCTCGGCACGCCACGATGTCTTTGCCAAGTATCTGGCTGAGCGCTACCCCGAGAGTTTCGACCACGCCGTGCCCGACGACCTCGTCTATAGTGGAAAGTACCGCCTTACCGACTCCGTCCCGTATGCCGCAACCGAGTCGCAACCATTCACCTTGCCTGACATGGGCCAACTCGTCCTCTCACCCACACGTACCTATGCCCCCGTTATCAAGCGCTTGCTTGACGAACTTCGCCCTGAGGTTCATGGCATGGTGCATTGCACAGGTGGAGCACAGACCAAGGTTCTTCATTTCGTGGGCGAGAACTGCCGCGTAGTGAAAGACAACATGTTCCCTGTCCCTCCCCTCTTCCGAGCCATCCACGAATGTTCAGGCACCGACTGGCGCGAGATGTATCAGGTGTTCAACATGGGTCATCGCATGGAGATCTACGTCCGACCGGAAGTGGCCGAGCAAGTCATAGCCATCAGCCGTTCGTTCAACATCGACGCCCAGGTGGTTGGCCACATCGAGGAAGGACCTCGCTCACTCACCATCCGCTCAGAGTTTGGCGAGTTCAATTATTAACCTCCACAAACCATAAAAAAAAGAAGAACATGAAAAAGAATACTGCCGCCATCGCCATTGTCTTAGCAGCATTTCTGCTCGTTGCCAACCTGATTATCGTCTACGAAGGCATGCAGGCTGGCATCACCAAGTGGGGTAACATTTGTGGTGCTTTGTGCATGGTGTTCGTCATCGCCTTCACGTACTTCATTTACAAACAGAAGAAAGGAAAGGAATAAGAAACAGATATGATAGAAAACAACCGAATACTACAAAAGCTCGACGGCCTTGAAGCACGCTTCGAGGAAGTCTCCACACTCATTACCGACCCCGACGTCATCACCGACCAGCAGCGTTTCGTAAAGCTCACGAAGGAGTACAAGGACCTCTCCGACATTATGGATGTGCGCAAGCGCTACATAGCCTGCCTGAACTCCATCAGCGAGGCCAAGGACATCCTTGCCAACGAAACCGACCCGGAAATGAAGGAGATGGCGCGCGAGGAACTGGCCATGAACGAAGACCTTCAGCCGAAGCTCGAGGAGGAAATCAAGATTGCCCTTGTGCCAAAGGACCCTGAGGACGCCAAGAACGTTCAGATGGAAATCCGTGCAGGCACAGGTGGCGACGAGGCATGCCTCTTTGCCGGCGACCTTTTCAAGATGTATAAGAACTACTGCGAGTCGAAGGGCTGGCAACTCTCCGTCACCGACTTCAACGAAGGTGCCGTGGGAGGTTTCAAGGAGATAGACTTTGCCGTATCTGGTGTCGATGTCTATGGCACCTTGAAGTACGAGTCGGGCGTTCATCGTGTCCAGCGTGTACCTGTCACTGAGTCCAACGGCCGCATGCAGACCTCAGCCGCCACCGTGGCCGTCTTGCCCGAGGCCGACAAGTTCGAGGTGCACATCAACGAGGGCGAAATCAAGTGGGACACCTTCCGCTCATCAGGTGCAGGTGGCCAGAACGTGAACAAGGTGGAATCGGGAGTCCGTCTGCGCTACATGTGGAAGAACCCCAACACAGGCGAAACTGAAGAGATTCTCATCGAGTGCACTGAGACGCGCGACCAGCCGAAGAACAAGGAACGCGCCCTCTCGCGCCTCTACACCTTCATCTACGACAAGGAACATCAGAAGTATGTCGACGACATTGCATCACGTCGAAAGAGCCTCGTCTCCACAGGTGACCGCTCGGCCAAGATTCGCACCTACAACTTCCCGCAAGGGCGCGTCACCGACCATCGCATCGGCTTCACCACCCACGACCTGCAGGGCTTCCTTGGCGGCGACATCCAGCCCATGATCGATGCCCTGACCGTTGCCGAGAATGCCGAGCGCATGAAAGATAGCGAACTCTAATAGTCCCGTCTGTTGTTATACCATAACAACGACCAAAAAGAAAGAAAACCATGACCAGAGAACAACTCATCCAGCAAATATTTGCAAAGAAATCGTTCCTTTGCGTAGGCCTCGACACCGATGCCAAGAAGATACCAGCCCACCTGCTCGACCTCCACGACCCCATCGTAGAGTTCAACAAGGCCATCATCGATGCCACGGCGCCCTACTGTGTGGCCTACAAGCCCAATCTGGCCTTCTACGAGGCACATGGCATTCATGGGATGACAGCCTTCAAGAAGACCGTCGAGTACATTCAGGAACATCATCCGCACCACTTCATCATTGCCGATGCCAAGCGTGGCGACATTGGTAATACTTCTAAAATGTACGCGCGTACCTTCTTTGATGAATACAACGTCGATGCCCTGACCGTTGCTCCCTACATGGGCGAGGACTCCGTCACGCCTTTCCTCGAGTACGAGGGCCATTGGGTCATCATGCTCGCACTGACCAGCAACAAGGGAAGCCTTGACTTCCAACTGATGCAGGACGCTAATGGCGAGCGACTCTTCGAGAAAGTCATGCGCAAAGGCATGGAATGGGGAACGCCACAGAACATGATGTTCGTCGTAGGTGCTACGCGTGGCGAGATGTTCAAGGACGTCCGACGCGTGGCACCGCGCCACTTCCTGCTCGTTCCTGGCGTTGGTGCCCAGGGCGGAAGCCTCGAAGAAGTGTGCCGTTATGGCATGACCAGCGATTGCGGACTGCTCGTCAACTCCTCGCGTGGCATCATCTATGCTTCCAATGGCGAGGACTTTGCCGAGATTGCCGCCAACAAGGCTCGTGAAATTCAGCAGCAAATGGCGGTTGAACTCGAACGCATCGGGTAACTCAAGACGTCGTGTTAAAACAAAAAGGCATAGCTCTGATTGATTCAAAGCTATGCCTTTATTTGTATAACGCATTGACTTACAATCAAGAAAGCATTGTTCTTAAACCTTCAAATCAATGGCCTGTAGCCTACGAAGCATTGAGTTACAGGTCGTAAAGCAATGGGTTATAGGGGTACAAAGCATTGAGTTATAGCTCACGAAGCATTGGTTTGCAGGGTACAGAGCTATGCTTTCTTCAGCGAAAAGCCTTTGATTCGGAGAAACGCATCAATACTGCCGTTCGCCAAAGATGGTGGTTCCTACGCGGACAAGCGTGGCACCCGTCTCCACGGCGATGGAATAGTCGTGGCTCATGCCCCACGAACGTTCATCGAAATAGGGTTCGTCGGCAAAGTAGTCGCGCTTGAGCTCATCAAAAAGATGGCGAGCCAAGAGCATCTCCTGGCGTATCTGCTCGGTGTCGTCAGTAAACGACGCCATCATCATCAGTCCACGAATGCGCACATGCGAAAGTTCGCGCCACGCGCCACCAGCTATGAATTCGCGGCACGCCTCGGGCGAGAATCCATACTTCGTCTCCTCTTCGGCGATGTGCAACTCAAGCAACACGTCGATGACGCGGCCACATCGTGCGGCCTGCTTGTCGATTTCACGAAGCAGATGTTCCGTGTCGACAGCATGAATCATGGCCACGTATGGGGCTATGTACTTCACCTTGTTGGTCTGCAGATGACCGATGAAATGCCACTCCACGTCGCTAGGCATCTCGGCGACTTTGCGCTGGAGTTCCTGCACATGGCTCTCGCCAAATATGCGCTGCCCTGCGTCGTAAGCCTCGCGAAGTGCCTCAATGGGATGAAACTTGCTGATAGCCACGAGTGTCACGCCATCGGGCAAGTCGGCTTTCACGCGTTGTAGGTTTTGTGCTATCGTGCTCATAGTTGTTTGGTGTTGGATGATGAATGATGTGTGTTGAACGTTTTGTGCCAAGCGATAAGCTATTTATTGCTCGTACTCAGGCTTGTCGTCGGCCTTGTCCTGCTTGGTGGAGGCAGCATGCTCGTAGACGTCCATGATCTTGGTCTCCGAGATATTGGCGATGACGTAGTCCAGCATGGTTCCACCCATGGCTTGCTCAATGTTCTTCACGGCTCCGTTGAAGGTAGATGCCTGCACCATGTAGGTCACCGTCGAGCGTTTCTCCTTCTCCGTTTTCTCGTCGATAGTGATAAACGACAACTTGGCCTTGTACCAACGGTCGTCGTTCGCATTCTCGCTGAAGAATATCTCGTGGTAGGCTGCAGGGTTGATGTTCTTCACTTCAAACTCGCCGCTGACGTAGGCCGTCATCTCGCGGGTGATGGCTTCCTCGGCTTCTCCAAAACTGAGGGCGTCCACCACGTAGAGTTCGTTGACCTTCTTCGTCATGCCGTCTTCCATCTGGCGCTCGTAGCGCACCGTGCATTCATACCAGTTAGCTGTTCTGCTTCTCATTTCTTAATAATCTTGTTTTAAGTTCGATGTTTCAATTCGGAATGCAAAGGTACAAAGAAATGTTCAAAGTTCAAAGTTCAAATCTTCAAAAGTTTGCCGAATGAGACGTTAAAGAAGTTAAAGGACATGCCATTTGCCAAAAAAACTATTGCCGATAACTTGAAACTCAAAAGTTTTTTGTACCTTTGCACATAAAATAAATAGTAATCAATCAACAGAAACAATGCCTGAAATATCTGTACGCGGGCAGATGATGCCCGAATCACCCATCAGAAAACTTGCCCCGCTGGCTACGGCCGCTAAGGAGAGAGGCATCCATGTCTACCATCTGAACATCGGACAGCCCGACCTCCCCACCCCGCAAGTTGGCCTTGATGCCTTGAAAAACATCGATCGTAAAGTGCTGGAATACTCGCCATCACAGGGCATTCGCACCTATCGTGAAAAGCAGGTGGAGTACTACAAGCGCTTCAACATCAACGTGACGGCCGACGACATCATCGTCACCTCGGGCGGTTCCGAGGCTGTGCTCTTTGCCTTCCTCAGCTGTCTGAACCCTGGCGACGAGATCATCATCCCTGAACCTGCCTACGCCAACTACATCTCGTTTGCCATCTCGGCAGGTGCCGTTATCCGTACCATTGCCTCGACCATCGAGGAAGGATTCTCGTTGCCGAAAGTCGAGAAGTTCGAGGAACTCATCAACGAGCACACCCGTGCCATCCTCATCTGCAATCCCAACCACCCGACGGGCTATCTCTACACCCGCAGGCAGCTGAACCAGATACGCGACCTCGTGAAGAAGTACGACCTCTACCTGTTTTCTGACGAGGTCTATCGTGAGTATATCTACACCGGTTCGCCCTATATCTCGGCCTTCCACTTGGAAGGACTCGAGCAGAACGTCATCCTCATCGACTCCGTCTCGAAGCGTTATTCCGAGTGTGGCATACGTATCGGCGCCCTCGTGACCAAGAACGAAAAGGTGAAAGCTGCCGTGATGAAGCTCTGCCAGGCACGTCTGTCGCCGCCTCTGCTGGGACAAATCGTGGCCGAAGCCTCGTGCGACGCCCCTGAAAGCTACTATCGCGACGTCTACGACGAGTACGTGGAGCGCCGTAAGTGCCTCATCGACGGGCTCAACCGCATCCCTGGCGTCTATTCGCCCATCCCCATGGGAGCCTTCTACACGGTGGCCAAACTGCCCGTTGACGATGCCGAAGACTTCTGCCGTTGGTGCCTCGAGGAGTTTTCCTATGAGGGCCAGACCGTGATGCTGGCTCCCGCAGCAGGCTTCTACACTACTCCGGGAGCAGGCCGCAATCAGGTTCGTATTGCTTACGTCCTGAAGGTCGAGGACCTGAAGCATGCCCTTGTAGTGCTTCGCAAGGCCATCGAAGCCTATCCCGGCCGCATCGTAGAGTAAATCCAAGTCAACGACATGAACTTCCCCCTGTTCATTGCACGACGTATCTATGGCGAGAGCGATACCCGACAGATGGTGTCGCGTCCCGCCATTCGTATTGCCACGGCCGGTGTGGCGATAGGCCTTGCCGTGATGATTGTCTCGGTGAGCGTCGTCTTCGGCTTCAAGCACACCATCCGCGACAAGGTGGTGGGCTTCGGCAGCCACATTCAGGTGGGCAACTTCATGACGCTTCAGGCGGGCGAGCAATACCCTGTTCAGATGGGCGACTCCATGATGGCGGCACTCCGCAACACGCAAGGCGTCAGCCACGTGCAACGCTTTGCCATGAAACAGGGCATCCTGAAGACCGACAACGACTTCCTCGGCGTGGCCTTCAAGGGCGTCGGACCTGAATTCGACTCCACCTTCATCCACCAGAACATGGTGGAAGGCACCATTCCGGCCTTCTCCGACTCGGCAAGCACCAATCGCCTGCTCATCTCGAAGCCCATGGCTGACAAGTTGAGGCTGAAGACCGGCGAGCGCATCTTTGCTTATTTCATCGACGAGAACGGCGTTCGTGCCCGACGCTTCACCATCAGCGGTATCTACCAGACCAACCTTTCGCAGTACGACGACATCATTTGCTATACTGACCTCTACACGACTGTACGCCTCAACGGATGGAAATCCGACCAAGTGAGCGGCGCCGAAGTGTCGGTAAGCAACTTCGATCGTGTGGACGAAACCGAGGCTATATATATAAATAAGGTGAATCGTCAGACCGACGCTTATGGCGAAACCTACTCGACCAAGACCATCCGCGAGCTGAATCCGCAAATCTTCTCTTGGCTCGACCTGCTCGACATGAACGTGTGGATCATACTTGCGCTCATGACAGCCGTTGCCGCCGTCACCATGATCAGTGGCTTGCTCATCATCATTCTCGAGCGGACCACTATGATAGGCGTGCTGAAAGCCCTTGGTGCACGCAACAAGACCATACGCCATACGTTCCTCTGGTTTGCCGTGTTCATGATTGGCCGTGGACTTATCATCGGCAACATTCTGGGCATAGGACTTGTCGTCCTGCAACGGCTGACGGGACTCGTCAAGCTCGATGCTGACACCTATTACGTCAGCACTGTGCCCGTTGAACTGAACCTGCCCATCATTCTTCTGCTCAACATTGCCACGCTCATCATCAGCGTGCTCGTGCTCATAGGTCCCAGCTACCTCATCTCGCACATCCATCCAGCCAAGTCGATGAGGTACGAGTAAGAGATGGTTTCTTGAAATGGCATTAGGAAAAAACGAACACTTTTCCTGCTTTATGGACAAGCAAATAATGCTTTCAAGAAAAAATATCAAGAAAAAACACATTTTGTTGAAATAAATTGCACATTTTTTTTTGAAATGAGCAAATAAGTTATTACCTTTGCACAATAATTAGAAAATTGTGCAATGACATCTATTCCAAGTTTCAATTCTTACATTGAGAAAACTATTATCAGCAATTGGGAGAAAGACGCGTTGACTGACTACAAGGGAGCCACCTTGCAATACCATGACGTGGCTCGTATTGTGGAAAAGTTGCACATCGTCTTCGAACATAGCGGCGTGAAGAAAGGTGATAAGATTGCCTTGTGCGGACGAAACAGTTCGCATTGGGGCGTTACATTCCTGGCTACGCTTACCTATGGTGCCATCGTAGTTCCCATTCTTCATGAGTTTACACCCGACCAGGTGCATAACATCGTCAATCATTCCGAGGCTAAATTGCTCTTCGTGGGCGACGTCGTGGCTAAGACAATCGATCCCGACCAGATGCCCAATCTGGAGGCCATCGTCCATCTGCCCGACTTCTCACTCATCGTTTCGCGCAAGGAAGCTATCACTTATGCCCGTGAGCATCTGAACCAACTCTTCGGCGATAAGTATCCCAAGTACTTCCGCAAGGAGCACGTCCACTACTATCAGGACAGTCCCGAAGAACTGGCTCTCATCAACTACACCAGCGGCACGACGGGCTTCTCGAAAGGAGTGATGCTTCCCTATCGTGCCTTGTGGGGCAATCTGGACTTTGCGTTGACCGAACTGGGCAATATCGTCAAGACGGGCACCAACATGGTGGCCATCCTGCCCATGGCCCACATGTACGGTTTGGCGTTCGAGTTCATCTTCCCCTTCTGCCATGGCATCCACACCTACTACCTGACCCGCCTGCCGAGTCCCTCGCTCATCGCACAGGCCTATGCCGAGATACAACCTTCGCTCGTCATCGCCGTGCCCATGATCGTGGAGAAAATCATCCGCAAGCGCGTGTTCCCGAAGATTCAGAACAACAGCGTGCGCCTGCTGCTGAAGATGCCGGTGGTCAACAAAAAAGTGAAGCAGATGATTTGCGAGCAGGTCTACAACGCCTTTGGCGGCAAAGCCTATGAGATCATCATCGGAGGTGCAGCCCTGAATCAGGAGGTTGAAGAGTTCCTCAAGAACATCGAGTTCCCCTTCACCGTTGGCTTTGGTGCCACGGAATGTGCACCGCTCATTAGTTATAGCGACTACAAGGAGTTTGTGCCTAAGTCGTGCGGACGCGCCATCTACAACATGGAGGTCAAGATTGACAGTCGCGACCCGCAGAACATCCCGGGTGAGATTCTTGCACGCGGTACCAATGTCATGCTGGGCTACTTCAAGAACGAAGAAGCCACCGAGCAGGCCCTCGATGCCGAGGGATGGTACCATACGGGCGACCTTGGACTCATCGACTACGATGGCAACATCTTCATCAAGGGACGCTCGAAGAACATGCTTCTTGGTTCGAATGGCCAAAATATCTATCCCGAGGAGATCGAGGACAAGCTTGCCTCCATGGCCATGGTCTCAGAGTGTGTCGTCGTACAGAAGGGTGACCAGCTTGTAGCCCTTGTCTATCCCGACATGGAAGAGGCTCAGAATATGGGCTTCACGCAGGAAGACCTCGAAAACATCATGGAACAGAACCGCGTGGAACTGAATGCACAACTGCCGCCGTTCAGCAAGATCTCGGCCATGGTGCTTCGCGAAGAAGAGTTCGAGAAGACACCAAAGAAGAGCATCAAACGTTATTTATACCAGAACAGCATATAAACCAATCTTATGGAATCTATACCAAGTTTCAACGCTCTCATCGAAAAGAGCATGATCGACAATTGGGACCGCGACGCGCTGACCGACTTCAGGGGTGCGACACTACAATATCATGACGTGGCCCGCAAGATTGAGAAACTGCACATCATGTTCGAGAACAGCGGAGTCGTAAAGGGCGATAAGATAGCTCTCTGCGGACGTAACTGTGCCAACTGGGCTGCTGCCTATCTGGCCGTTCTCACCTATGGCGCCGTTGCTGTGCCGATCCTCCACGAATTCATGCCCGACCAGGTTCACAACATCGTCAACCACAGCGACTCGAAACTGCTCTTTGTGGGCGATGTCGTGGCCACCACCATCGATGCCACGAAAATGCCTGGATTGGAGGGTATCATCAATATTCCCGATTATTCGCTCTACCTCTCGCGTACCGATAAGCTGACCTATGCCCGCGAGCACCTGAACGAGATGTTTGGCAAGAAATACCCCAAGTACTTCCGCAAGGAGCACATCAAATACTATCACGAGGAGAGTCCCGACCAGCTGGCACTCATCAACTACACCAGCGGTACGACGGGATTCTCGAAGGGTGTGATGATTCCCTATCGTGCGCTTTGGAGCAACTTCGACTTTGCCTGCAAGGTCATGGGCAAGCATCTGGAGAAGAACAACAACATCATCAGCATCCTGCCGTTGGCCCACATGTACGGCATGGCCTTCGAGTTCATCTACGAGATCCTGCAGGGAAAGCACGTGTTCTTCCTCACCCGCATACCGAGCCCAAGTATCATCGCCCAGGCATTTACCGAGATCAAGCCGGCCATCATCATTGCCGTTCCCCTCATCATCGAGAAGATCATTCGCAAGCGCGTGTTCCCCAAGATTCAGAACAATCGTATGCGCCTGCTGCTGAACATGCCTGTCATCAATCGGAAGGTGAACGAAAGGATATGCGAAGAGGTGAAGAAAGCCTTCGGTGGCCAGTTCTACGAGATCATCGTCGGTGGTGCCGCCTTCAATCAGGAGGTGGAGAACTTCCTGAAGCGCATCAACTTCCCATATACCGTCGGCTATGGTGCCACCGAGTGTGCACCCATCATCTGCTATGCTCCTTGGGAGGAGTTCGTTGAGGGTTCCTGCGGTAAGGCTGCGCTCCACATGGAAGTGAAGATCAAGAGTCCTGATCCCGAGAACGTCCCTGGCGAAATCCTTGCCCGCGGTCTGAACGTCATGCTGGGCTACTACAAGAACGAGGAAGCCACGCGCGAGACCCTCGACAAAGACGGCTGGTATCACACTGGCGACCTGGGACTGATGGATGCCGAAGGCAACGTCTACATCAAGGGACGCTCGAAGAACATGCTGCTCAGCTCTAATGGCCAGAACATCTATCCGGAGGAAATCGAAGACAAGCTCAACTCCATGACACTCGTCAGCGAGAGCGTGGTCATCCAGAAGGAAGACAAGCTCATCGGACTGGTCTATCCCGACTACGACGAGGCTAAGAGCATGAATTTCAGCAATGCCGACCTCGAGAACATCATGGAGCAGAACCGTCTGGAGCTCAACGAGGTGCTTCCTGCCTACTGCAAGCTTTCAGCCATTCGCATTCACGAAGAGGAGTTTGCCAAGACACCGAAGAAGAGTATCAAGCGCTATCTCTATACTGAATAGGATAAAGGTAAACAAGATTTACTCTTACACGGATAACACCAAAAAAGCCTCATCTCAACGATGAGGCTTTTCTTATGAGAATATTTATAGATGAGGTCCAACACCTCTGAGAGGTCGGACTTTCACTCCTCTTCCCTTTATCAGTCGTCATAAAGCGAAGCAGCACGCACACGGCTCAATGTCTCGGGCGTCATCTGCAGATAGTTGGCGATATACACCAGCGGGGCACGCATGGCAACCTGCGGATTCTGCTTACACAACTTTTTGTAGCGTTCCTGGGCCGACTCGAAACGCATTAGGTCGGCATGAATCTGCGAGATGATGAGCGACTCCTCGAGAATCTTACGATACATCATCTGAATATTGACGTTGTGCAGTGCTATCTGCTCCAGCTTCTGCTTCGGCATGGCATAGACCACTGTCTGCTCCAAGGCCTCCACTTGCAAGCGCGTGGGCTCCTCCTTGAACAGACTTTCTATGCACATGAAGATGGTGTGGTCTTCGCCAAGATGCTCCGTCACCTCTTTCCCTTTCTTGTGGTAATACTGTCTGATCAGTCCATGATCGATAAAGTAGATGTTCTTACAGATGTCACCTTCCTTCAGTATCATTTCGCCCTTTGCAAACTTCATAGGAACTAGTATGCTCTCCAGGGCATCCAGTTCGTCGTGCGTCATCGTGCTATAGCGTCGTGCCAATTCACGAGCTATATCGCGCGGAGTATTTACCAATCCTTTCATTTTTCCTAATTTCCTTTCTGTCCTATCAATAATTGCGGTTAGTATTCAAAAAATAAAGTGAGCCGTCGTAATAAGTTCATCAATCGAGTTTCAATACAGCCAGGAATGCCTTCTGCGGTACCTCTACATTTCCTATCTGCTTCATTCGTTTCTTGCCTCGTTTCTGCTTCTCCAGCAACTTGCGTTTACGGCTGACGTCGCCACCATAACACTTGGCCGTCACGTCCTTGCGTACCTGCTTGATGGTTTCGCGAGCAATAATCTTCGCACCGATGGCAGCCTGAATGGCGATGTCGAACTGCTGGCGCGGAATGAGTTCCTTCAGCTTCTCACACATCCGTCGGCCCAGCGTCACGGCGTTGTCCTGATGAGTCAGCGTAGACAGCGCATCCACTGGTTCGCCGTTCAGCAGTATATCGAGTTTGGCCAGTTTCGACGGGCGGAACGAGTCGATGTGATAGTCGAACGAGGCATAGCCCTTCGAGATGGACTTCAGCTTGTCGTAGAAGTCGATAACGATCTCGCCGAGAGGGATATAGAAGTGCAGCTCCACACGGTTTCCACTGACAAACTCCTGCTTGATGAGTTCGCCGCGCTTGTCGAGGCATAGCTTCATGATGGGACCAATGAACGTAGTCGTCGTGATGATGCTTGCGCGGATGTAAGGTTCTTCGATGTGGTCTATCATGGTCAGTTCGGGCAGACCTGAAGGGTTGTGTACCTCTTTCTCCTCACCCTGTTTGGTATAGACCATGTACGAGACGTTGGGCACCGTCGTGATGACGTCCATATTGAACTCGCGGTCCAGTCGTTCCTGCACGATTTCCATGTGCAACAGTCCGAGGAATCCACAACGGAAGCCGAAGCCAAGGGCCACCGACGACTCTGGCTGGAACGTCAGCGAGGCATCATTCAACTGTAGTTTCTCGAGCGAGGCACGCAGGTTTTCGTACTCTGTGGGATCTATGGGATACACGCCGGCAAACACCATGGGCTTCACCTCTTGGAATCCGGCAATGGCCTTGTCGCATGGACGGGACACATGTGTGATGGTATCGCCCACCTTCACTTCCTTTGCATCCTTGATGCCAGAGATGATGTAGCCCACCTCGCCCGTCTTCAATTCCTGCCGTGGTATCATGTCCATCCTCAACACGCCCACCTCGTCGGCTTCATACTCCATGCCGGTGTTGTAGAACTTCACCTTGTCGCCTTTGCGAATCACGCCGTTTTCAATCTTGAAATAGGCAATGATGCCACGAAATGAGTTGAACACCGAGTCGAAAATCAGAGCTTGCAGCGGAGCCTCCGCATCGCCCGTGGGATGTGGTATGCGTTCCACCACAGCCCGCAGGATGTCGTCCACTCCCTCGCCTGTCTTACCGCTGGCACGCAATATCTCCTCGCGCTTGCAGCCCAGCAGCTCCACTATTTCGTCCTCCACCTCGTCAGGCATGGCACTCGGCATGTCAATCTTGTTGATTACGGGAATGATCTCCAGGTCATGCTCGATGGCCATATAGAGGTTCGAGATGGTCTGCGCCTGCACACCTTGCGTGGCATCGACCACGAGCAGAGCCCCTTCGCAGGCTGCTATGGAGCGCGACACCTCGTACGAGAAGTCAACGTGTCCCGGGGTGTCAATCAGATTCAGTATGTATTTGCCTTTCTTCAGGTCGGAGTCAGCGTCGGCAGGCTCATATTCGTACTCCATCTGAATGGCATGGCTCTTGATGGTAATGCCGCGTTCCTTCTCCAGATCCATGTCGTCGAGCATTTGCCCTTCGGTGATCTGGATGGTATTCGTGCGCTCCAACAACCTGTCGGCGATGGTCGACTTGCCATGGTCGATGTGTGCGATGATACAGAAATTTCTAATATTATTCATGTCTGAGCTTTCTCTTAAAAATGCAAAGATACAAAAAAAATGCGAAAAATGACTGCATACCCCATTAGATTTTTATTTTTTAACGACATTTTTTCGGTTTTTATTTATATCTTTAGCTCAGTCTATCTTACTTTCGCTCGGAAATGAAAATAAAAAAATGCTTTTTTGCTTTGCATTTTGCTCACTTATTCGTAATTTTGCACAAAATCTATTCGCTAAATATGAAGAAACTACTATTTTTCGCCATTGCCGCCATTGCACTGACGTCGTGCCAAAAGAGCATCGATGAGCGGGCGGCACAGGAGGCAGCCGATTACACACTCAAGTGCTGCCCCACACCCGTCTATAACTACACGCGAACCGACAGCCTGACTTTCGACAAGTCGACGCACACCTTCGTCTATCACAGCACGCTCAGCGGACCGATGGACAACGATTCCATCATCGCCCAGAATCAGTCGATGATTCGCGAGGCGCTGATCAAGGAGGTGCGTCAGTCCACCAACCTGAAGGTCTATAAGGATGCCGGTATGGGCTTCCGCTATGTCCTCCGCTCGGCCTCTAATCCCAAGAAGGTACTGTTCACCACCGACATCACGCCGAAGGACTACGAGTCGATGTAAACAACCCTGCAGAAAACCATACACAATAACGTCATGAAGAAAATACTAACCTTGATGCTTAGCAGCATCTTTGCCTTGAGTGCGATGGCTCAGGAGAGCCATTTCATCAGCGACCAAGCTTATCGCGACAAAGTAGAGAAAGCCTTTACCGAGAAAATGCAACTCGTTGGCCGACAGTTCTTTAACACCGACGGACTGAACCTTAACAGCGAGGAGACGCAGGCCCTGCGTTTCCTCTATGCCTACATGGCCTTGGCCGACATCACCGACTATCCCACAGCCTTCCATGCAGCCAACGTGCGCTCGGCTTTCCAGGCACGTCGTGAGATGGCCTGGGGCAGCAAGGTTCCCGAACTACTCTTCCGCCATTTCGTGCTCCCCGAACGCGTCAACAACGAACCGCTCGACGACTCGCGTCAAGTGTTCTACAAGGATTTGAAGCGCCGTGTCGAGGGACTCAGCATGAAGGATGCCATCTTGGAGGTAAACCATTGGTGCCACGAGCACGTCACCTACCAGCCCAGCGACGGACGCACCTTATCGCCGCTGGCATGCGTGAAGACGGCCATCGGACGCTGTGGCGAGGAGTCGACGTTTACCGTCACTGCCCTACGTTCTGTCGGCATTCCTGCACGTCAGGTATATACGCCGCGATGGGCACATACCGACGACAACCACGCATGGGTGGAAGCCTGGGCCGACGGCGAGTGGTACTTCTTGGGTGCCTGCGAGCCAGAAGCAGTGCTCAACCTCGGCTGGTTCAACGCGCCTGCTTCGCGCGCCATGCTCATGCATACGCGTGCCTTTGGCGATTACAACGGTCCTGAGGAGGTCATGCTGCGCACGTCGAACTTCACCGAGATCAACCTCATCGACAACTATGGAACGACGGGCCGTACCGACTTCCGTATCGTCGACCGCAAGGGAAAGGCCGTCGACGGAGCCCGTGTGGACTTCAAGATCTATAACTATGCCGAGTTCTACACTGCCGTGACCAAGTACACCGACGAGCGCGGCCGCACTTTCCTCACGGCTGGACTGGGCGACATGCTCGTATGGGCATCAAAGGACGGCTGGTATGGCTATGCCAAAGCTTCGTTTGGCAAGGACAAGCTAGTCACCATCAAGCTCGAGAACAACATCAAGAAACCCACGAAAAAGGCTCGCGAGGTGGTCGACATCAACATCGTGCCGCCACCCGAAAAGGTCACCATGCCTGAGGTCTCGCCCGCCATGGCTGCCCAGAACAAGGCTCGTTTCGCTGCCGAGGACTCCATCCGCAAGGCTTACGAGGCCACGTTCCTCAGCAAGGACGAAGCCGAACAGATCTACCCTGCCGCAGCCGATCTGCTGGCCATGTCACGCGGCAACTGGCGCACCCTGCTCGACTTCCTCTATCGCCACGCCGATCAGGAGGAACGTGCGCTGAAATTGCTCCGGTCGCTCAGCAACAAAGACCTGCGCGACATGCCAACAGAGATTCTCGAGGACAACTTCTCGGCCGAGAGCGACCAACTCTGCCCACGTGTGGAGACCGAGATGATCATCCTGCCTTTCAAGCAGTTCTTCCAGAACGAGATGAAGAACGGTCGTTGGACGCTCGCCGACGGCTCTATGGTCACGAAGGAGAAGTTCCAGCAAGACCCGTCGCTGCTGGTGCGTTGGGTGAAGGAGCAAATACGCATCTATCCCGACCAGAAGGCCTTGCGCATTGCCCAGACGCCTGTAGGCGTGTGGCACTCACGCATTACCGATTCCCGCTCGCGCGACATCTTCTTCGTCGACCTGGCCCGCTCGCTGGGCATCGAGGCTCAGAAGGATGTCGTCACGGGCAAGGTGCAGTACAAACGCAGTGGTTCCGACTCGTGGATTGACGTCGACTTCGACGCCACTGAGCAGCTGACGGCCAAGAAGGGCACGCTGGTGCTCGACTATGAGCCCACGAAGTTCCTCGACGACCCGAAGTACTACAGCCACTTCAGCATCGCTCGCATCCTCGACAATGGCACTACGCAGCTGCTGAACTTCGAAGAAGGGCAGGTCGACATGGGCGGCGGCACCAGCTGGAACAACACCTTCCGCCAAGGCACACCACTCGATGCAGGCACCTACATGCTCACAACGGGCACACGTCTGGCCAATGGCAGCGTGTTGGCCACCAATCAGGAGTTCGTCGTCAACGAGGGACAGACCACTCGTCTGCCGCTGAAGATGCGCCAGAACACCAACGAGGTGAGCGTCATCGGATCGTTCGATTCCGAGTCGAAGTTCAATCTCATCACCGACATCAAGAAGCCCACGGCATCACAGCAGGTGTCGGTGCTCTCGCAGACAGGACGTGGCTACTTCGTCGTTGGCATCCTCGGCGTAGGACAAGAGCCTACCAACCACGCCATGCGCGACATTGCCCGTGCACACACCGACCTCGACAAGTGGGGACGTCCCCTCGTGCTGCTCTTCGAAAGCGAGGCCGACGCCCGCAAGTACGCCCAGGAAGACTTCGGCCAATTGCCTAAGAATATTGTATACGGCATTGATGCCGATGGCAGCATACGCCGCCAGATAGCCACACAGATGAAGATGCAGGGCAACGGCCAGCTGCCCCTGTTCATCATTGCCGACACGTTTAATCGCGTCGTCTTTTCCTCTGAGGGCTACACCATTGGCCTCGGAGAACAGATGCAGAAGATCATCAGCAAGCTGTAGGCGATAGCAACGGCTTCATACAGATTTATACAAGCAACCAGAGAAGGCAGGCTCCATACAAGTGGACTTGCCTTCTCTGCTTTTACTATGACCAATGACTCAAAGAAACGAACAATAGCTATGCCATAGGAGTGTGCAACGAACTGCGCCAGGGGCTCGGGGTCCTCGTAGGGAAGTAAGTGTTACTGGGCTGCTGTTACAGTTACAGTTGTTACACTTAAAAATTGCGTAACAATACCCACTTCTAAAGATTATATAACTAATTGATATATAGATAGTTATATATATATTCCGGGAGTTTGGATACCTCAAAATAATAACTGTAACAACTGTAACTGTAACGCTTTACCAACTCATTTTCACCTAAGAGGCTGATTATCAGCAAAGTACGATGTCCCTCCCCCTGTAGCACCAGCGATGCCTAACCTCTATAAAGGCAAAAAATGCATTAAAAACCTGCTTTTACGTGCATAAAAAGGCATGTCTAAACCCATATTTAATCGATTTCACCGTTCATAGCGCTCACTTGATTTGCTTAGAAAAACCAAATATAAACCTCAATTTGAAATAAATGCATGGTCAAATGGTCATTTTTGTGACCGAAAATAGGGTTTTTGAGTCCAAACATGAGAGTTTTGTAACATGTTGAAATGTGGTGAGAAACCATTACGAGTAGCGACATCGCGAGGTTTTATGGTGCATGAGTCATACTTGGAAAGGCAGTGAAGCTACGTTCAAGGGCTGTGGAGCTGTGAAATGATGCAGCAAGAGCTATGCTGTAGTGCCTACGGAGCGGTGCAATGAGAGTTATGAAAGTATGCTATTAAAATGCAAAAGCTATGTTCTTATGGTGGTAAGAGCATAGCTTTTATTGGGGAAAAGCAATGTTGCTGTGATACACAAACTATGCTATTGTGGGAGTAAATTCTATATCATTGCCTTGCTATAACAAAAAAAGAGAGCCCTATAGCTCTCTTAGCGGAAGGTGAGGGATTCAAACCCCCGATACCCGAAAGGGGTATACCGGATTTCGAGTCCAGCGCGATCGATCACTCTGCCAACCTTCCTTTCTTGTTTGCGGGTGCAAAATTACAAATATTTTTTGATTGCGCCAAATATTAAGGGAGTTTTTTTGTTGAAGAACTCAAAAAAAGGATGAAAGATGAAGGAAGAAAGATTTAGAAAGACAACTTGGCAAGACGAGCACGAAGGCGGTCGGCTTCACTTCGGCGGATGGCGAGTCGGATGGTGCAGGTGTTGTCGTAGGTCTGGGCTACGATACGAGGCGACATCTCCTTGACGATACGCATGACATCGTTCATCATGGGATAGGAGAAGGAGTAGTCAACGATTTCCTCGACTAGGCGCGTCTCCACTTGTGCATGAGCGATGGCATCGGCAGCAGCTTCCCGATAAGCGACGATAAGTCCGCTGGTGCCGAGATTGACGCCACCATAGTATCGAATGACGACGATAAGGATGTCGGTGAGCTCGTTGGAGTTGATTTGTCCGAGGATGGGCTTGCCCGCCGTCGATGAGGGTTCGCCGTCGTCGTTGGCGCGGAACTCCTCCCTACCCGCCCCCAACATGTAGGCATAGCAGACGTGACGCGCGTCAAAATACTTCTTGCGGTATTGTGCCAGGAGTTCCTTCACCTCGTCGACGTTCTCGACATGATGGGCAAAGGCGAAGAACTTACTCCGCTTCTCAGAGTAGAATCCTTCGCCTATGTGAGTGGTTATCGTCTTGTATTCGTCAGTCATGTGTTGATTAGCTGAGCTTATGGATGACGAGACCCGAACGGAGCTTCGGCTCGAACCATGTTGCCTTCGGAGGCATGATCTTGCCGCTGTCGGCGATGTCCATGATCTGCTTCATCGAGACGGGATAGAGGGCCAGGGCGGCACGCATCTCGCCTGAATCGACGCGGCGCTTCAGTTCGACAAGTCCGCGGAGTCCACCTACGAAGTCGATGCGCTTTGACGAGCGGAGGTCGCCAATCTTCAGGATTTCATCGAGGATGAGTCGCGACGAGATGTCAACGTCGAGCACTCCAATGGGATCGTTGTTGTCGTAGGTGCCTTCCTTGGCAGTGAGAGCGAACCAGTGGCCATCGAGATAGAGCGAGAAATCGTGCAGGCGGGCAGGTTTATAGATGTCGATGCCCTTGTCCTCGACGATGAAGTTCTTGCGAAGTGCATCAAGGAACTGTGCACTGGTGAGTCCATTGAGGTCTTTGACGACGCGGTTGTAATCGAGTACGGTGAGCTGCGAAGCCTGGAAGGCTACAGCCATGAAGTAGTTGTACTCCTCGTCGCCGCGGTGGTTAGGATTCTGCTTGGCCTTCTCGGCGCCTACAAGTGCGGCAGCTGCTGAACGGTGGTGTCCGTCGGCAATATAGAGTGCGGGCATCTTACTGAACTCCTCAGTGATGGTCTTGATGTCAGCCTCGTCGGAGACAATCCAGAACTTGTGGCCGAAGCCGTCGATGGGAGCGATGAAGTCGTACACGGGCTCGGTAGCAGCATAGCGCATGATGAGTTTATCGAGCACCTCGTTGTCGGGATAGGCGAAGAACACAGGCTCAATGTTGGCGTTGTTGACGCGAACGTGCTTCATGCGGTCTTCCTCCTTGTCGCGGCGCGTCAGCTCGTGCTTCTTGATGGTGCCGTTCATGTAGTCGTCGACGTAGGCACCGATGACGAGTCCATACTGCGTCTTGCCGTTCATGGTCTGGGCGTAGATGTAGTAGTTCTCCTTGTCGTCCTGTACGAGCCAGCCTTTGTCCTGGAACTTCTGGAAGTTCTCGGCAGCCTTCTCGTAAACGCGCGGGTCGTACTCGCTGGTTCCCTCAGGGAAGTCAATCTCGGGCTTGATGATATGGTAGAGGCTCATTTCGTTGTCGCCAGCCTCGGCGCGGGCCTCGTCGCTCTCGAGCACGTCGTAGGGACGGCTCTCAACACGTTCTACAAGTTCTTTAGGCGGACGAATGCCGCGAAATGGTTTGATAGTTGCCATTTGTATAGTCTGCTTTTTCTTTTAGGTTAAGGCATTACGGCGCCAAAAAGTCGCCGTAATGCCGTAATCGGTTTACCTGTTCACCTGGAAGCGTGTGTCGCCATCCTTGAAGAATGAGTTGATCTGGCGTGCAGCTGCGATACCGGCATTGATGTTAGCCTCGGCAGTCTGGGCACCCATCTTCTTCGGTGTGGAGAAGTAGCGTCCCTTAAACTTCTGGAATTCGTCGTGGGCATCGGGCATGATGTCGGTGACGAACTTCAGATCGTCGCGCTCGGCCATGAGCTTCAGCAGTCCGGGCTCGTCGATGACCTCTTTGCGGGCTGTGTTGACGAGGATGCCACCCTTGTGCATCTTGCCCACCAGCTCGTAGTTGATGCTCTGGCGCGTCTCGTTGGTAGCGGGGATGTGGAGCGAAACGACGTCGCACTTCTCAAAGAGAGCATCCTGATTGGGCACGGCATGCACACCGGCAGCCACGATGACATCAGCGGGGCAATAGGCATCGTAGGCATACACCTCCATGCCAAAGCCCTCGGCGATGCGGGCCACGTTGCGACCCACGTTGCCAAATGCCAGAATACCGAGTTTCTTGCCTTTCAGCTCTGAACCCGACTTGCCGTTAAAGAAGTTGCGCACGGCATAGACCAGCAGACCGAAAACAAGCTCGGCGACGGCGTTGGAGTTCTGTCCAGGGGTGTTCTCGGCCACCACGCCATGGGCAGTGGCAGCAGCCAGGTCGATGTTGTCGAAACCGGCACCGGCACGCACCACGATCTTCAGCTGCTTGGCAGCGTCGAGGACCTCGGCATCGGCCTTGTCAGAACGAATGATCATGGCATCGACATCCTTCACGGCGTCGAGCAGTTGAGCTTTCTCCGTGTATTTCTCGAGCAGCACCAACTCGTGGCCTGCACCTTCAATTTCCTTACGTATGCCCTCGACAGCTGCTGCTGCGAAGGGCTTCTCTGTTGCAACTAATACTTTCATGTTATTATTTTATAAGAATTTAAGGAAGTTAATGAATTGGAAGGAAGTCAAAGGACGATAGGCTTGCAAACTGAAACTCTGGGGGGAGATTGCATGTGGCAGGGTTTATGTCCTCAGACTGCTTTCACTTCATCAACTTCCGAATGTTAAGTATATCACACTAAACGCTAAACAGAATTAGTGCATGGCCTCGAATTCCTTCATGCAAGCCACGAGAGCCTTGCAACCCTCGATGGTCTGAGCGTTGTAGCAGCTGGCGCGGAATCCACCGACAGAGCGGTGGCCCTTGATGCCGACCATGCCCTTGGAAGTGGCAAACTCCATGAACTCCTTCTCCAGCTCGGCATACTCGTCCTTCATGACGAAGCAGAGGTTCATGAGTGAGCGGTCCTCCTCGGCTACGGTGCCGCGGAACAGCTTATTGCGGTCGATCTCGCCATAGACGATCTCGGCACGCTCCTTGGCCAGCTTCTCCATGGCCTTAACGCCACCCTGAGCCTTCATCCAGCGCATGTTCTCCAAGGCGGTGTAGATGGGCACCACAGGAGGTGTGTTGAACATCGAGCCCTTCTCGACGTGTGTGCGATAGTCGAGCATGGTAGGGATGGGACGGTCAACCTTGCCCAGGGCGTCGTTCTTCACGATGACGATAGTTACGCCAGCCATGGAGAGGTTCTTCTGTGCGCCGCCATAGATAGCCGAGTACTTCGACACGTCAACGGGACGCGAGAAGATGTCGGACGACATATCGGCAATCACAGGCACCTTCAGATCGAAGTCCTTGCGAATTTCGGTACCGTAGATGGTATTGTTGGTAGTGAAGTGGAAGTAGTCAACATCCTCTGGAACAGTCCATCCCTTCGGGATAAACGTATAGTTGGCATCGGCCGAAGATGCTACCTCAACAACCTCACCAAAAAGTTTGGCTTCCTTCATGGCCTTCTTTGCCCATACACCCGTGTTCAGGTAGGCAGCCTTCTTGTTCAGGAAGTTGTAGGGAATCATGCAGAACTCCAGCGATGCACCTCCACCGAGGAAGAGCACCGAGTAGCCCTCGGGCACGTCGAGTAATTCTTTTACGAGTGCTTCAGCTTCGTCGATGACGGGCTGGAAGTCCTTGGAACGGTGGCTGATCTCAGCTAGTGACAATCCGATACCGTTGAAATCCAAGATAGCTTCAGCTGTTTTTTCGATTACCGAACGGTCGAGAATGCAGGGGCCTGCATTGAAATTGTACTTTTTCATAGGCAAAATGTGTGATTAAAATGAAATAAGTTGTTACTAATTTTGGGCAAAGTTACGAATAAATCTCCAAACAAAAAAATTCTTTTGCCAAAATAATTGATTTGGAGGGAAAAAGGGGAAAGCAAATAGGTGATAGGTAATAGGTGATAGGTAATAGGTGATGAAAGATTGGGCCGCGTCACTACGGGGGTTAGTATGAATCATCAATAGTGCAGTTAAAATAAATATATGTGCGAAGAAAAACACCCACGAAAAGACGAAAAAAGGCTTTTAATTGTTTTTAACCTACGCCAAAAATCACTTTTTCGGGAAAAGGTTTGCTATTCTCATTTTTTTTTGCTTATTTTGCATCAAAGTATTCATCAACTAAAAAACTTAGGCTATTATGAACACTACAGAAACAGCGAATCTCTGTGGCCTGAAGCGCGAAGATTTTCAGACCACTGTCAACGGTAAGCAAACCGATCTCTACATTCTCAAGAACAGTCTCGGCAACGAAGTTGCCATTACCAACTATGGTGGTGCACTCGTAGCCATTATGGTTCCCGACCGCGATGGTAATTACGCAAACGTCATTCAGGGACACGACACCATCGACGGCGTTATCAACAGTCCCGAACCCTATCTCTCAACACTTATTGGCCGCTATGGCAACCGTATCTGCCGCGGCAAATTCCAGCTGAACGGCAAGAAGTACGAGCTGGCCATCAACAACGGTCCCAACGCTCTGCATGGTGGACTGAAAGGTTGGAATGCCAAGGTGTGGGAAGCTCTTCAGATGAACGACCAGACGCTGGTGCTGAAGTATGTCAGCCCCTATGGCGAGGAAGGCTATACCGGCGAGATGAAAGTGACGGTGGTCTACACCTTCAACGACGAGAACGAGCTGGTCATCGAGTACATGGCCCAGACCAACAAGAAGACCATCCTCAACCTGACGAGCCACGGATTCTTCTCGCTGCAGGGCATCGCCAACCCCACCCCAACTATCGACGACCAGATCTGCCAAATCAATGCCGACTACTACCTGCCCATCGACGACACCTCGATTCCTACAGGCGAAATCCGCTTCGTGAAGGGCACTCCCTTCGACTTCCGCGAGCCAAAGGCCGTGGGCAAGGACATCGATGCCGACGACGAGCAGATCAAGAATGGTGCCGGCTACGACCATTGCTATGTGCTGAACAAGGCCGAAGAGGGCGAGTTGAGCTTTGCCGCACGCCTCGTTGAGCCCAAGAGCGGACGCACCATGGAGGTATATACCACCGAGCCTGGCGTTCAGCTCTATACCGACAACTGGGCCGACGGCTACGAGGGACAGCATGGCGCTACGTTCCCGCGTCGCTCGGGCATCTGCTTCGAGTGCCAGCACTTCCCTGACAGCCCCAACCATCCCTACTTCCCCAGCGTCATCCTGCGTCCAGGCGAGGAATACCGCCAGAAGACTATCTATAAGTTTGGCGTGGAAATCTAAACAAGGGACCAACAAAAAAAGAAAATCTAATCAACAATTTTAATCTTATTTTTTAATTTTATCAGTATGGATATTGAATTCGTAAGAAGTCGCTTCATCAAGCACTTCGATGGCAAGACCGGTAACATCTACGCTTCGCCGGGTCGTATTAACCTTATTGGTGAGCACACCGACTATAATGGTGGTTTCGTATTCCCAGGTGCCGTTGACAAAGGCATCATGGCTGAAATGCGACCCAATGGCACAGAGAGCACCATCCGCGCCTACTCTATCGACCTGAAGGACCGCGTTGACTTCGACTTCCACGACGGTCAGGGTCCCCGTGCATCTTGGGCTCGCTACATCTACGGCATCACGCTCGAGATGGAGAAACTCGGTGTTCCCGTGAAGGGCTACAACATTGCCTTCGCTGGTGACGTGCCCCTCGGAGCAGGTATGTCGTCGTCGGCTGCCATGGAGAGCTGCTTTGCATGCGGCTTGAACGACCTCTTCGGCGACAACAAGGTCTCGAAGTGGGATATGGTGCTGGCTGGACAGGCTACCGAGCACAACTACTGCGGTGTGAACTGCGGCATCATGGACCAGTTCGCTTCTGTATTCGGACAGGCTGGAAAGCTCATGCGCCTCGACTGCCGTTCGCGTGAATTCGAATACTTCCCCTTCAACCCACAGGGCTACAAGCTCGTTCTGCTCAACTCATGTGTGAAGCACGAACTGGCTGGATCGCCCTACAACGACCGCCGCAACTCATGCGAGAACGTCGTGAAGCACATCGCTGCCAAGCATCCGGAAGGAAAGTTCGAGACCTTGCGCGACTGTACATGGGAGCAACTCGAGGAAGTACGTGCTGAAGTCGGCGAAGAGGACTACAAGCGTGCCCACTTCGTGCTCGGCGAGAAGGACCGTGTGCTGGCTGTTTGCGACGCCCTGGTTGCAGGCGACTACGAGACCGTAGGTAAGAAGATGTACGAGACTCACGACGGACTGTCGAAGGAGTATGAGGTGAGCTGCGAAGAGCTCGAATTCCTTAACGACATTGCCAAGGAGTGCGGCGTGACCGGTTCACGCATCATGGGCGGTGGCTTCGGCGGCTGCACCATCAACCTCGTGAAGGACGAACTCTACGAAGACTTCATCAAGACTGCCTGTCAGAAGTACTACGAGAAGTACGGTAAGGCTCCGAAGGTCTACGACGTGGTCATCAGCGA
>JAEEGL012500677.1_pt1 | contig 30956 bp, 29 predicted proteins | sample 9134231 | NCBI WGS metagenome assembly JAEEGL01 (sample SAMN16246548, study PRJNA631951) | gut metagenome | biome: gut microbiome; feature: rumen; material: fiber-attached | host: Bos | place: Iran: Karaj | collected 2018-10
AAGATCTCGCATCCTGATCGACCTGTACACGGCGGAGCAGGTTTGGGAATCAGACTTGCTCCGTCAGTTTTTCTGAGATTATGAAGCGGCTTAGACTATTCATAGTCAGAGTTTCTCAGAACACGGTAAGCATATCTTCGTTGAGTTTGTTTGAATTACAGCAGATCCTCTTCTTGCCTGAAAGCACCGAAGGCGTAGCCGTTGGCGCAGTCACGGCGCTGGGCTGTCAGCCGGAGGGTGAAACCCAGCAGGAGAAAGCACAGGTCAGCGCCGGAATGGAATAGATGAGGGTGCAGGACAGTGAACATTTTGGTCACCGGCGGAGCCGGATACATCGGCTCTCACACCGTTGTTGAACTGATCAATGCGGGCCACAGAGTAGTTGTGGTAGATAACCTTTCAAATTCTTCCGTTGAAGCACTGCGCTGCGTGGAACGCACCACAGGCGCCTCGATTCCATTATTTTGCCGGGCTGAAGGCTGTAGGAGATTCCGTTTCTAAGCCCTTGGAATACTACGACAACAATATCTGCGGGACGCTCGTTCTCGTAGACGTTATGCAGAAGAATGGCTGCAAAAACATGATCTTCAGCTCCTCAGCAACGGTTTACGGGGAGCCGAACCAATTACCGATCTCAGAGGACTGCCCGAAAGGCCGTTGTACCAATCCTTATGGGTGGACGAAATGGATGATCGAACAGATCCTGACCGATTTGCATACGGCGGATCATGGCTGGAATGTGGTACTGCTCCGCTATTTTAATCCCATCGGTGCGCATCTCAGCGGCCTGATCGGAGAAGACCCGGCCGGCGTCCCTAATAACCTTATGCCTTATATCACCCAGGTGGCCGTCGGCAAGCTCGATAAGCTCCGTGTTTTCGGCAACGACTATGATACGCCGGACGGCACCGGCGTGTCCGAGACTACATCCACGTTGTGGATCTGGCTCGTGGTCATGTGAAGGCCCTGGCGGCCATAGAGAAAAACTGCGGGTTCGGAGTTTTCAATCTCGGCACCGGAAGGGGCTACAGCGTGCTTGAAATCATAGCAGCTTTTGAGGACGCGACGGGAATCAATATCCCGTATGAGTTTGCGCCCCGACGCCCCGGAGATGTTGCGGCCTGCTGGTCTTCGCCGGAGAAGGCATGGAAAGAATTGGGCTGGTCTGCTGAAATGAGCCTCAAAGATATGTGCCGCGACAGCTGGAATTGGCAAAAGAAGAATCCGCATGGGTATGAATAAGCCCGTTTTCGGATATCTCGTATTCGCTTAGTGTTCTTAGAATGGAAGATCTCGCATCCTGATCGACCTGTACACGGCGGAGCAGGCTTGGGAATCGAACCTGCTCCGCCGCGTTTTCTGAGATTATGAAAGGGTTAGACGATTCATAGTCAAAGTTCATCAGAACACGGTGATGTATTAGGCTTATCTTCGTTGAGCTTGTGTGGATTAGAGCAGATCCTCTTCTTGCCTGAAAGCACTGAGGGGGTCGCATCCGGGCAGACAACCGCAATGGACTACGAGAATGCAGCAGATAGCACAGAAAAGCAGGATGAAACGGTCGCGAAATAGGACAGATTGAACAAAAAACAGGCCAGTTCCAGAAGAAAGCCGCTATGTGTGCCTTCGGTACTCTGCTTATAGAAGAGAGCAGGACAATGTGGCAAATACATAGTTGCTGACCCGTTACGTGCTGTTGCCGTCGGTACTCTCCTTATAAAAGAGGGCAGGTTAAGACGTAAAAAGTAGAACGCTTATAGAAGAGGGAACGACAAGGTAGCGGATTTACACAGGGTTACGGGAGTTCACAAGAACTCGTTTCTTTCCAACACGGTGCGGTTTGCACGGTTGGGATTGTGAGGGACAGAGCTTCGGGATAAGTTCCGGTGTTGCGGCCGCAGGGCGGAGCTGTGTCCGTGGGAAGATAAGCACATGCAGTAATGCCGGGTGATGACGATAGATTGGAGCTTGTTGATATGTGGACCAGTAGTAAAAGGTAGATTCGACTAGAGGCTCCGAGACAAGGAAAACGTCTCAGAGCATTTCGTTGTGTTATGGAGAATTTTCCCCTTTCTTGAAGGAGGCTGGGGTTGGTGGCTGATGATAAGCGTTATTGTTCCGGTTTTTAAAGTTGAACCATACCTACGACAATGTGTGGACAGCATCCTGAACCAGACATACAGGGATCTGGAGGTGCTACTGATAGATGATGGATCACCAGATCGTTGTGGTGAAATCTGTGATGAATATGGAGCAAAGGATGATCGAGTTCGGGTTTTCCACACTGAGAACAGGGGCTTGTCGGCGGCGAGAAATCTGGGCTTGAGAGAAGCACATGGCGAGTATATCGGATTCGTGGATTCCGATGACTGGATTGAACCTGACATGTATGAGGTGCTTTTTCGAAGAATAAAAGAAACAGGAGCAGATATCAGCGTATGCAGTTTTTGGCTTGAGAATACAGGTACGAAAGAGGCATCAGATTACGCTGAAGCAATATACGTAGGGAAGGAATCATTACGAGCTCTCGTTGATGGACAATTATCAAATTATGTCTGGAACAAGCTATATTGCAAAACTATTTTCCAAACACTTGTATTTCCATGTGGACGAAACCATGAGGATATTGCAAGTATGCATTTGATCATAAACCAGGCAAAGAGCATTGCTGTGTTAGGTGCTACAAAGTATCACTATCGCATTCGAAATGAAAGCATCACAAAAACATACACTGCTTCCAATTTGGTCGCTTATGCAGACGCATATCTTTTACAGTATCGCTTTCTATTAAATGAGTGTAGTGATTTGTTTGCAGCATGTCGAGAAGAGCTTCTCCTTCTCCCAGCAAGAGGAATTTCAAGGGTATGGCGCTGGTGGTATGGGTGCGATCTAGAAGACAAACAAAGATTTGAGAACTTATTAAAAGAATATGTGGAGTTTTCAAGATCGAATTTTCCAATCTTTGGATACAAAACTTGGCCGATGTACTTAAGGGTATCATCAGTGTTTATGCACAGTAGACTTCCAGTTTCATTTGCTGTTTTGTATTGGATTAATCAGGTTTTTAGAAAGTTCCGAATACTAGACTATAACAATTGATGTAGCCATTTCAATGAAGTAAGAGGATGTGAACAAATGGAAAATCAGAATAAAGCCGTTGTAATTGGTGGAAGCAATGGAATCGGGCTGGCAATATGTCAAAAGCTTATCGAACGGGGGTATTTCCTGGAAATCTGTGACAGGTCAGGCCCAGATGAAGGGATTCTCCAAGCGGATATGTATCACCACAACTACTGCGACCTTCTTGATTTTGATGAGGATTTGTTTTACTCCCTTGCGGGGAACCGGGATGTCGAACTGCTTATGGTCACAGCAGGTATTGGCCGTGTGGCTGATTTTCAGTTTCACCATACTGCAGAGATTGAGAAGATGCTAACGGTGGACACTGTATCCACGATTAAAATCTTCCGGATTTTCTATGATCGGATCATGAGTGATCCCGTTTTCTACGCCGGTGTTATGGGCAGTATTTCCGGGTGGATGTCCACACCCAGTGCTGCTGTATATGCTGCAGCAAAAGCCGGGGTGATCCGCTTCGTAGAGTCTGTGAATATTGAGTTGGAAGCGTATGGAAGCAGTAACCGCATCCTTGATGTCAGTCCGGCGTCCTTTAAGGGCTCCAAATTCTATGGCGGCAAAAATGATCTCACGATTACTGGCCCTCTGGCGGAGGAGATCCTTGAGCACCTTTTCAACCGTGAAACCCGCTTTATTCCGCAGTATGAGGAAACGTATAGAGCAGTCCTCGAACGCTACCATGATCATCCTCATGAGTATGGGCTTCATAGTTTCGAGTTCAAGAAAAACAGTGGACGTCTGGACAACCAGAAGAGAGTGAAAATCGGCTACCTCTCCGGTACCTTTGACCTCTTCCACATTGGACACCTGAATCTGCTGAAGAGAGCAAAACAGCAGTGTGACTATCTGATCGTCGGTGTTCACGGTTCCGGCGCTTGGAAAGGGAAAGAAACCTTTATCCCCTTTGAGGAAAGAAAAGCCATCGTCGGTGCCTGCAAATACGTAGACAAAGTCGTGGATTCCTGCACTGAGGATTCTGATGCGTGGGATCTGTGGCATTATGATCGCCTCTTTGTCGGTTCCGATTATAAGGGGACTCCTCGCTTCCAGCGATATGAGGAGTACTTCAAGGATAAAGGAGTAGAGATTGTTTACTTCCCATATACCCAGAGTACGAGCAGCACGCAAATACGGAAAACGGTTCTGTTGAAGACAAAAGATATACAAGTCGATGAAAAAGAGTGAGGTTTCCGTAAATGAAGGTTTTGTATGTTGCGACTGTTGTAAAGACTCATATCATGGAATTTCACATCCCGTATTTGAGAATGTTAAAAGAAATGGGATGGGAAACGGCTGTAGCGGCAAAAAACGACTATGAAAATCCGGCTGATTGTGTGATTCCATATTGCGATACTTACTACGATATCCCTTTTGAGCGGAATCCGTTCAAACCGGGGAATCTCATAGCTTTCAGAGAACTGAAGCGTGTTTTTGATGAAGGTAATTACGACATTATTCACTGCCACACGCCTGTAGGGGCAATGCTGACAAGAATGGCTGCGAAAGATGCGAGGGAAAAAGGAAGTAAGGTGTTTTATACGGCGCATGGCTTCCATTTCTATAAAGGTGCTCCACTAATAAATTGGTTGCTTTATTATCCAGTGGAAAAGATTCTTGCGCATAAAACCGATGTATTAGTAACTATTACAAAAGAAGATTATCAACGAGCGCAACAGTTTAAAGCTGGGAAAGTCGAATACATTCCAGGAATAGGGATTGACTTAAACAGGTTTAAAAAAGGAACGCCTGAAAAAGCTCTTGTTTTGAGGAAGGAGCTAGGGATTCCTACTGATGCCACAGTATGGTTATCTGTGGGTGAGGTCAATAGTAACAAAAATCATAAAGTCGTGATTCAAGCTTTACATGATTTTCAGGATGCTTGGTATGTGCTGTGTGGGCGAGGACCTCTGATTGATGACTATAGGAAATTGGCTAAGGATTTGGGTGTCGCTAATCGCGTGATTATGCCTGGTTACCGAACGGATGTGGTCGATTTTTATAGTATGGCTGATCTTTTTGTATTCCCTTCTTTCAGAGAGGGCCTTCCGGTTGCACTGATGGAAGCTATGGCAACAGAACTTCCCTGTGTAGCGGCACGTAATCGCGGAACAGATGATTTGCTTGAAGGTAGTCGGCTCCTGTTCATGCCTGATAATGTAAATGAATTAAAGGAAAAGTTGACAATCGCTATGACCACTGATTGCGCTGATGAAGTTAATAGAAACAGCGATCATTTAAAGAAATTTGATCTAAAGAACACATTGGACCTTGTTAAAGGTTTCTATTTAAGAGAGACAGCAACCTGAGCTTGGAGGAATTGTATGAAGAGACTGTCATATATCCTTAAATCTTCACAGTTCATATATGATGTCTATTTTTTTGTGATGTCCGCACTTTTGAAAATACTTGGCCTTTTTGTTGGACTTGATGAAAATCTGATTCTTTTCAACAGTTATGGCGGCAAGAAATATGACGATAGTCCAAAAGCAATTTATGAATGGATGCTGTCAGATCATCGCTTTGATAATTGCAAACTTGTTTGGGCGCTTCAGGAGCCGGATAAAGTAATAATTCCTGGAAGAGCAGAGGTCGTAAAGTCGGATAGCTTCAAATACTTTGTGATGGCGTTAAAGGCCAAAGTTTGGGTTACAAACTCCTCTATGGAGCGAGGACTTGATTTCAAAAAAAAGAAAACCATCTGCTTTAACACATGGCATGGTACAGCAATCAAGGTAATGGGGATCGATATAAAAGATGAAAATCAGTCTTTCAAGAGTCGGGTACTTGTCCGGGCTGATATCATGACAGCTCAAAGCCAGTATGATATTGATACATTTTCTCATTGCTTTCAGCTCCCGGTAGGATCCTTTCGTATGACGGGATCTCCTAGAAATGATGTACTGGCAAACTATACAATGGCGGATGCTGAAGCAATCAAGAAAAAACTAAACATTAAGAAAAACAAGATTGTACTTCTTTATGCACCTACGTTTCGCGAGTATACCAAGGGATCGTCCAACGAAGTTGTTCTTAATGTACCAATGGATCTGAAAAAATGGCAAGAGACTTTGGGAGAAAAATATGTAGTTCTGTTCAGGGCTCATTATGAAGTGGCTAAGCATATGAGAGTTGATGGATATCCGATGTTTGTTGATGTATCGATATATCCAAATTTGAACGATTTGATGATTATATCGGATGCACTCATCTCAGATTATTCAAGTATTTATTTTGACTATTCTGTTATGCATAAACCAATGTATTGTTTTGCTTACGATTATGATGAGTATATGGCAAACCGCGGGATGTATTTGAGCTTAAAAGACGAACTTCCATGCTCAATTCATAAAGATGAAGATAATCTGATCAAAGATCTTTCAAATTTTGAAAGCGAGAAGGAACTCCATATTCAAAGAACCGTGAAATTCCAGGAAAAATACGTTACTGAATATGGCCATGGTGCAGAGAATTGTTGTGATGTGATTGTTGAGACGATGTGCAGATAAGTCGCGTTGAGAAGGGGAACATCCGAAATGGAAAAGACTGTAACAAAACCGGTCAGGATTCTTCATGTCCTTACAGCTATGAATCTTGCTGGCACAGAATCTTTGTTGATGAATCTTTATAGGAATATTGATCGAACAAGGGTTCAATTTGATTTTGCTGTTTCTGCAGAAGAGCGATGCGCTTATGATGTTGAAATTGAAGAGCTTGGAGGGAAAATATTCCACTATCCCCGTTATGCTGGAATTAACCATTTCGTTTATAGAAAATGGTGGAACGATTTCTTTAAAGCACACACAGAGTATAGAATTATTCATGGACATATAGGAAGTACAGCCGCACTTTATTTATCGATAGCTAAAAAACATGGATGTTATACGATTGCTCATAGCCATTCGACTGCTGCGTCTGTTTCAATTCATTCAATACTGTATAAAGCTTTTTCATATCCTACCCGTAATATTGCTGACTTTTTCTTTGGTTGTTCACAACAAGCTATTATAGATAGATATGGGAATAAGGTTGCTGGAGATCCGAATAAAGCAAAAGTGCTAAATAATGCAATTGACGCCCGTTTATATGTCTTTGACAAAACTATAAGAGATGAAGTTCGAAGAGAATACAATACAAATGATAATAGACTAGTAATAGGAACAGTTGGGAGATTGACCCCCCAAAAAAATCCATTTGAAATAATTAACATCTGTCAGGAATTAAATAATCGTGAGATTGAGTTTGATTTCTGGTGGTTTGGAGAGGGAGAGCTAAGAGCCGAGATTGAAGAGATAATCATTTCAAAGGGGCTAAGTAATCAAGTTAAGCTTTTAGGGACGAGAAGCGACATTTATCGTGTGCTCCAGGGGATGGACATTTTTCTTTTCCCGTCCATATGGGAAGGTCTTGGAATTGCATGTGTCGAAGCACAAGCTGCAGGGCTTCCAACATTTTGTAGCAATACCGTTCCTGCAGAAGCAAAAGCTACAGAACTGTGCTGTTTTCTGCAACTTAATAATACACATCAATGGTGCGACGAAGTAATTAAAACGGCAGAGATTATAAGTGAAAATAAATATGAACGCAAAAACATGTACAAGCAAATTGAAAGATCGGGTTTTGACATATCAGAAGTAGCGAGTGACTTGGAGCAATTCTATTTAACAAGAATTGCGTCGGATTGACGTATTAAAGCGTTCACCTTAAAATGTCGGATAGTTTTGGGAGGATTTGAATGGGCATTTATTATTTTACAAATTGCGGATATGGAGATAAGCATGGCCAAAGATCTGTTACTCTATCTGCGGTAAATAAGTCCATTTATATCTCAAGCCTTTGTTCTCAATTAGGAATCACATGGACAAATATTTGTGCTCCACTATCAGTTAAAGGTGAACGAGGTTTTTCAAAACAGAGAGTTCATGGGTACTATGGAGAGCAAGCAGATGTTGGACCGTCAATTGGATACAGATCTACTGCAGGACTACTTGTTGCAAAGCTATTTCAGCGACTGTGGCTCATGTTTTATATGCTACGAAAAGTTCACTCAGGTGATACAGTAATTGCTTATCATAGCCTTGAAAAATTAATTCCGTTGCGAGTTTTAAAATGCTTCAAAGATGTAAGACTGATTCTTGAAGTAGAGGAGATTTACGGGGAAATAGCTCATGATATGCCAAAGATAAAAAGAAAAATTGAGAATAGTATTATTCAAATAGCAGATGCTTATATTGTCCCGAATCCTTCTTTGATTACATATATTAATGATAAAAACAAACCATTTTGCGTTATTGAAGGGAATATCCAAGTTGAAAAGAGAATTGCTTTCCCGCCAGGAGATGGAAAAACGCATGTTGTATATGCGGGTATAATCAATCAGGATAAGGGATCAGGAATGATAACGGACATAGCACGTTATTTGTCTTCTGATTTTGAAGTGCACATAATCGGATTTGGCGAAGAAAGTGACATCGCTTGCCTAAACGAGCAAATAGAGAATCATAATAAGAGCTATTCTAAATGCGCTAGAGTGTTCTATGATGGAAAGAAAACAGGAAGAGATTATATTGAGTATCTTCAAAGTTGTCATATAGGCCTATGCCCTCAGATAATTAACGACAAGTATAACGATGCTTCTTTTCCTTCTAAGATTTCTTCTTATCTTGCGAACGGGTTGAGAGTAGTAGCTACTGACACAAACGCCATTCAAAATAGCAGATTATCTCAATATATATGCGTTGCCCCTTACAATGCAAAGGATATTGCAGACACTATTCAGAGTATTAATGTGAAAACTCTTTTTCCAATCGAAGAGGCTCTTAATAAACTCGTAAGTGAGCAACTAAAAGATCTGGAAAAACTATTGGTATAAAATGCAATGTGCTCGATGGAGGCAAAAAATGGAATCTCAATTTGATATACCGGTTGTTCTTATTCTATTCAGACGATATGATACACTTGGTCAAATTCTAGAAAGAATAAGTCAGGTCCGGCCAAGAAAGCTATATCTGCTTTGTGATCAAGGAAGAAATGATGAAGAAAGGAAACAAGTACAGAAGGTTAGAGAGTTTGTTAGCAAACATATTGATTGGCCATGTGAAATTATAAAAAACTATGCAACAGAGAATCGGGGGGTATACGGGAACATTGCATTGGGCGCAAAATGGGTTTTCGAACGAGAGCCATGGGCAATTTTCTTGGAGGACGATAACCTGCCAGAAGTGACTTTTTTTGATTATTGCAAGCAGATGCTCGAAAAGTATAAGACCGATTATAGGGTGCTATGGGTTTGCGGCACAAACTATCTCGAGGATTACAAACCACAAGATGATGCATCATATGTGTTTACTCGACAGCTTTTACCATGCGGATGGGCATCGTGGTCAGATAAATTCTTGAATTGTTACGATTTCAACCTTAAAACAGTGAATGATGTAAACGCAATCCGTGTAAAACAAAGCTTTCAAGACAAACGCTTGTTTACGCAGCTTATGGACTGGGTATGGATGGAAAAAAATAAATTCAAGAATCAAGGACGTTACTTCTCTTGGGACTATCATATGGCATGGTCAGTAAGAGTGAATTCGATGTATGGAATATCTCCTGCGCAGAATCAAATAAAGAATATAGGGATTGATCTCTTCTCTGAGCATGGGGGAAGTAGCTTACAGATGGAGATGACACGTCGATTCTGTGGAATGGATTCAGTTCCATTGAAATATCCTATCAAACATCCTGAAACAGTTCTGCCGGATTCTAAGTATGAAGAAAAAGTTGAGCAAATCATTCTATTACCATTTGAGGCTCGCTTTAGAGCTGCCATAAGCAAGAAAATACATAAAGTATTAGATATACCTTCAGATGTTAACTGGAAAACACATGTTAAGGATAAATTATTACGAGGCAAGCGATGAAGTTAGATGTAAGAAAGACAGTTGGAGTAATTGTTTTCATCTGCTCAATGGCTACTAGTGGTTATGCGCTTAGTACAACAAGGTTCTCGAGCTGGACAATACCTTTGCTTATTATAAGTTTTGGGCTAATTCTACTTATTAAACCTTGTATGAGCATGGATAAAAGAAAACTCTTTTCTTGCATTTTATGGCTGGTGATTGGTGGCCTTTCGACGCTGATAAATTATACTGGAGAGAACCTAAATGCTTATCTTCACATGTCATTAGTTGTAATTATTGCACTGCTTGTTTCCCAGCGCTTTCCGGCTAATGATATGATAAGAATGTTTCTCAATTTTATGAGAATCATTACAGTAGTAGCTATTATAATGTGGGTTATTACAGATGTGTTAGCAATAAATCCACCACTTCCAGAGATAAAGAACTTTAATGGAGCAATATATCAAACTGGCATTATATGGAATCGTTATAGGTATTCAACATTCTATTCAAATCGTATAATAGGCTTTTTTTGGGAACCAGGACTTTTTGCAACTTATCTTTGTATTTGCCTGTCCATAGAGTTCCTTATAAAAGAATACTATAAAATTAAAGATGTTGTTCTCTTTATAATAGCAATTATTCTAACGCAGTCTTCAGCAGGGTATTTGTTATTATGTCTTGTGTTATTCCTCCCAGCATTGAACTACAAAGGAAAATGGAGGAATATGTTGTTATTGCTCCTTGGTGTTGTGACTATTATAATGGCGTTCTTTTCTGATTCTATCTATTCTCAAATTATAGGTAGTAGCAATCCAATTATTCAGAAATTTGACTTTAGTAGTGGTAATGGTGCTAGTAGGCTATTATCTTTACAAGCTAATATTGCTATGCTGATGGAAAGACCATTTTTTGGACGCGGAATAGCCGAGGCAAACAATGTTTATGCTTCTAGAATGTCCTTTTTCGGACAAGCAGCACAAACATCAACAACATTCTTTTATACTGCAGCTTTTGGAATCTTAGGGTTTACTTATACCTTATTTTTCATTCAATCAATTATGCGATTGCCTAAAATAAGTGAAATCACATGGCAAAGCGCATTTGTGTTAGTTGTTATTGTACTTAACATAATTAACAAGGAGCCTCATACACTGTTCCTGTTTACGTATATTGCGATGTTCTATTTAATTGGGCTTCGAGGAAAAGCAACTGAACAGGATAACAATTCTGAAGAAGTTCGAGAGTAAGAAACAATTGGGAGGTAACAAACCAATGAGCGCATTTAGCGGAGCAACATTAATGATTACTGGTGGTACTGGGTCGTTCGGTAACACCGTTCTGAAACATTTCCTGGAGACAGACATTGGACAGATTCGGATCTTCAGTCGCGATGAGAAAAAGCAGGATGACATGCGGCATGAGCTCCAGGCGAAACATCCTGATGCCGCGAAGAAGGTGAAGTTTTACGTTGGCGATGTGCGTGATCCAAGGTCAGTGGCTGACGCGATGCCGGGCGTGGATTACATCTTCCATGCTGCTGCCCTCAAGCAGGTGCCAAGCTGCGAGTTTTTCCCCATGCAGGCGGTGAAGACCAATGTGGAAGGCACGGATAATGTTCTCCACGCGGCAATTGATGCTGGTGTGAAGAGGGTTGTGTGCTTGTCCACGGACAAAGCCGCATATCCCATCAACGCTATGGGTATCTCAAAGGCGATGATGGAGCATGTCATCTATGCGAATGCCCGTGTAGCGGCTGAGAGATCTGATACTGTAATCTGTTGTACCCGGTATGGTAATGTGATGTGCAGCCGTGGATCTGTCATCCCACTGTTCATAGATCAGATCCATGCTGGTAATCCGATCACGATCACAAATCCGGAAATGACTCGGTTCCTTATGAATCTGGATGAGGCTGTGGAATTGGTCCGTTTTGCCTTTGAACATGCTAACCCCGGTGACCTGTTCATCCAGAAAGCTGATGCAAGCACGATCGGTGATCTTGCTAAGGGCGTCCAGCAGTTATTTGGGGATACCGGCACAAACATCATCGGCACCAGACATGGCGAGAAGCTGTACGAAACGCTTATGACAAGAGAGGAGCGGTTGCGTTCTGAAGATATGGGTCATTACTTCCGTGTGGCCGCTGATAATCGTGACTTGAACTATGATAAGTACTTCGTCCAAGGGAAGGTTGAAACTCAGGCAGAGGAAAGCTATACAAGCCACAATACTATTCGACTTGATGTAGATGGTGTTGTGAAGAAAATCCTCACAACTGATTATGTACAAGAAGAACTGAAGGGAATCAGGCATAATTAAGTTCTTTTCCACAGGGGTGGGTGCGATGGAAAAACTATTACTCGTAGGATCCGGTGGATTTGGTAGAGTTGTTTTGGAGCATGCTTCCGGCATCTATGACTGTGCCTTTCTGGACGATGGAGAGGCCAAGGTCGTTGATGGCGTGCCAGTGATAGGCAAGACTTATGACATGGCAGCATTCTATCCGGAGTACAAGATGCTCCTCGTAACTATCGGAAACAATAAGCTGCGTGAAAGACTGTATAAGCAAGCAGCTGAGATTGGATATGCTTTCCCCAACATCATCCATCCTTCAGCTTATGTCAGTCCACACGCTCATATTGGGACTGGATGTGTGATCCTCAATAATGCTGTCATACAGAATAACGCAAGGTGCGGTGACGGATGTATCTTGAATCCAGGGGTGGAGTTGCATCATGATTCTTCCATTGGCTCCTACTGCTTGATTTACACCAATTCTGTCGTAAGGAGCCTCACGCATGTCGGCGATCGCGTTTGGATAGGCAGTAACGCAACAGTATCAACATCTGCTTCTGTTCAGGATGACGGAAGAGTTGAGGACGGAGAAACAATTAGAGGCTGAGTTTAAACATGACGAAGGAAAGAAAACTGTATTTTGATGGGCTTAAGGGCATCGCATGCTTGTTTATTATGTTTGGGCATTTCGCAGGTGTCTATAAGTATGCTGTTGATGCTACTGCAATTGAAAGCGGTTTTCTGAAAAGTTTTACAATATTTCCGATTTCTTTCTTGACTGCTGAAAGCTTCTGGTTGTATCTTTTCTTTGCTGTAAGTGGTTATCTTGTTGCCTCCTCTAAAGTCGAATCTGTACGGGATGTATGTAGGAAAAGTGTTGTAAGATTTTTCAGGTTCTTTATCCCGATCGTTGGAATTATTTGTATCGCTTTCTTGATTGATAAGACCATAGGGTATCATAATCAAGAATTGCGAAGTGTTCTTGATAATCCATGGTACTTCAGGTCATATCAGGAAACGTTTACTTTCAATGATTTGATTTTAGAGCCCGTAAGAGTCCTTGTGCAGGGAACGAGCCGGTTTGACTCTCCACTATGGGTTATGCGAGATATGTTGCTTGCCTCTGGGCTGATATATGCTATCGGTTACATGATCAAAAGCAACAAAACTGTAGCAATTAGGGGGGGGGGTACGCCCTGCTCTGTATCCTCTTGCCAGTGTGCGTTGGATTAAAGAGATATGTCCTTTTCGGATGTCTATGCGGAGCCTGTTGCAGATGGTTTGAAGAGCATCTTAGCAGGATCACAAGATTAAAACCATTCTTTTGGATTGTTACTCTAGCTTTGGTCGGAGCATACTTTTTAAATAATAATTATGTTACAGCTGCTTTGTTTTCGATTTGGGTTGTTGCGTTAAAAGAGAGCCATGTAGTCAAACTTTTTGACAATAAGTTGATGGGCAGACTTGGTTCTATATCGCTTGGAATATTCATGATTCATTGGCCGTTCTATAACTCGATTGGCGCACTATTGATCAAGCGGTTCTATGGGCATTTAAGTAACGGAGTTTTGATGGTGCTTGTGTTTGTTCTGATGTTTATCGTTGTAGCTGTTTGCGCGGCTGCATTCAAGTTGACTGTAGAGCGTATTACAACACTCATCTGTAAAGCGGTTGATAACCGACTTAAGGTAGTTTTAGGGAGCGTTGAAAAATGAACGTATTAGTAACAGGCGCGGCAGGTTTTGTGGGCCGCAACTTGGTAGAGAATCTAAAAAACATCCGGGATGGAAAGAACAGAACCCGGCCAGCCTTACATATTGACAAAATTTACGAATATGACCGGTCTAACACTCAGGAAGATCTGGATCATTTCTGTGCTGATTGCGATTTTGTGTTTAACCTGGCAGGCGTTAATCGTCCTAACGATCCTGCTGAGTTTAAAGCAGGGAACTTCGGTTTTGCTTCCACGCTGCTTGAAACGCTCAAACGCCATGATAACAAATGCCCGGTAATGCTGTCATCCTCTCTCCAAGCTACTCTTGCAGGCCGGTTTGGCACATCAGAATATGGTCTTTCCAAGCGGGACGGCGAGGAACTTTTCTTCCAATACGCAGCTGAAACAGGTGCGATCGTGTATGTCTACAGATTCCCGAATCTCGTTGGAAAGTGGGTACGGCCTAATTATAATTCAGCTGTGGGTACTTTCTGTCATAACATAGCAAACGATTTGCCGATCACAGTTAATGACCCGAGTGTAGAACTCGAAGTGCTTTTCATCGAGGATCTGATCGAGGAAATGTATGATGCCATGGAAGGGCATCCGCATAGGGCTGAATATCCAAAGACGGATGAAGTTGTGAATGGTATCACTTATGACGGATTAACACCCATGCCTGCGGAAACCGGTCGCTATTGTTTTGCGCCTGTGACACATAAAGCGACCCTTGGGCAAATTGTTGAACTGTTGGAGAAGTTCCATGATCAGCCGCAGAACATCATGGTTCCTGACCTTAAACCCGGTTCATTTGAGAAGAAACTGTACTCCATGTACATTAGCTATCTGCCGAAGGAGAAAACCGCTTATCCTCTTAAAATGAACGTTGATGACAGAGGAAGCTTCACAGAACTGCTGCATACAGCGAATGCAGGCCAAGTCAGCATCAATATATCTAAGCCTGGCATCACGAAAGGCCAGCATTGGCACAACAGTAAGCTGGAACAGTTCATCGTAGTATCAGGTCATGGCCTGATTCAGATGAGAAGTCTGCTTACCGGTGAAATCCGGGAATTCGAGGTGAGCGGTTCTAAGATCGAAGCGGTACAGATGCTTCCAGGCTGGACGCATAACATTATCAATCTAAGTGAGACAGAAGACCTGGTTACTGTGATGTGGGCAAATGAAGTATTTGATGGCAATCATCCGGATACATTTTTTGAGCCGGTAATCAAAGAGTAAGAGGTAAAGAGCATGGCAGAATGGAAGAACAACGGCAAAATCAAGCTGATGATTATTGTGGGCACACGTCCGGAGATCATCCGTTTAGCCGCTGTTATTAAGAAATGTCGGAAGTACTTTGACACGATTCTTGTCCACACTGGGCAGAACTATGATTACAACCTGAACGGAGTGTTCTTCAAAGACTTAGAACTCGATGATCCAGAACTGTATCTGAATGCTGTTGGGGCCGATCTCGGAGAGACGATGGGGAACATTATAGCTGCGAGCTACAAGGCGATGGCCGAGTTAAAGCCAGATGCAGTATTGGTATTGGGAGACACGAATAGCTGCTTGTCTGTAATCGGGGCAAAGCGTCTTCACATCCCTATCTTCCACATGGAAGCAGGTAACCGCTGCAAGGACGAGTGCCTGCCGGAGGAGACGAATAGACGTATAGTTGACATAATATCGGATGTGAACCTGGCGTATTCGGAGCATGCTCGGCGCTATCTGGCAGACTGCGGCCTTCCGAAAGAAAGAACGTATGTAACGGGTTCTCCGATGGCTGAAGTCCTGCATATGAATCTTGAGAAGATCGAGTCCTCCGATATCCATGCCCGCCTCGGATTGGAGAAAGGAAAGTATATCCTGCTCTCCGCTCACCGGGAAGAGAACATTGATACGGAAAAGAACTTTATATCACTCTTCACGGCAATCAACCGTATGGCTGAGAAGTATGACATGCCCATCCTGTACTCATGCCATCCAAGGTCCAGAAAAATGCTGGAGACACGTAGCTTTAAGCTGGATTCCAGAGTGATTGCGCATGAGCCACTTGGCTTTCATGACTACAACTGCCTGCAGATGAACGCATTTGCCGTAGTCTCTGACTCCGGTACTCTTCCGGAGGAAAGCAGTTTCTTCACGTCTATTGGAAAACCGTTTCCTGCAATTTGCATCCGTACTTCTACAGAGCGCCCGGAAGCACTGGATAAGGCATGCTTCATCCTGTCCGGAATTGATACCGTAGGCTTGCTTCAGGCTGTTGATACTGCCGTAGAAATGGTGAAGGATGAGCCTAATGGTGGAGCAGTTCCAGTACCGGATTATACTGATGAAAATGTGTCAGATAAGGTTGTAAAAATAATTCAATCCTACGTTGGCGTGGTAAATAAGATGGTGTGGAGAAAAGGCTGAGCCCTCTATACCACCATAGGAAGGATACTAATCAAGTATGGCGGGCTTGTTGAGCAAGGTTAAAAACAGGATAAAATCTATACCGCTGGGGGCACGGTCTGCAATTGTCTATACGGCGGCGACTGTTTTTTCACGTGGACTGGCAATCATTACTGTTCCAATTTTTACTAGGCTCATGTCTTCTGAACAGATTGGTGTTGTGAATCTGTACAATACCTGGCATGGTCTTATAAGTGTCGTGGCAACACTCTCCCTGACGTCCGGCGGATTTGCTGTTGCGATGAAGGAGTACGAAGGACGAAGGGATGAGTACGTATCTTCTGTTCAGGCGCTTACATCACTTGTAGCGCTTTTCATTGCGCTTGTTTATATAATAGCGCCATCTTTCTGGAATAATCTTCTGGGATTGCCAACAGCGCTGATGGTGGTTATGCTGTTCGGTTTCCTTTTGGAGCCAGCCCGAGATTTCTGGATGTCAAAGCAGCGATACGAATATAAGTATAAGTTGCCCGGTGCAGTCAGTATCCTATCTGCCCTGATTGCTTCGCTTCTTTCAATCTTCGTAGTGATGCGGATGAAGGGGGATGGAGCGGAAAACCTTGCTGAAGGCAGGCTAATCGCTAACTATATTGTGCTTTTCGGCGTGGCTGCAGTGATATGGGTATATCAGTTCCTCAAAGGAAGAACCTTTATCAATAAGGAATTCTGGAAGTTTTCGCTTCAGCTGAGCATTCCATTAATCGGGTATCAGTTTGCCGCGCAAATTCTTAATGTGTCTGACCGGATCATGATTGATAAGATGGTCAGCACAAGCGCAGTCGGCATTTATGGAACATTGTATTCGGTCAGTTCCATTTCGCTGCTTGTCTGGAACGCAATTAATGCCTCGTTCGTACCGTACCTTTTTCAGAATATTGAGAAGAAAGAACATAAAATCAAGGAGATTTCTTACGGCTTACTAGAGGCTTATGCAGCAATCGCAGTTGTACTGACTTTCCTGGCACCTGAGATTGTGCGAATCTTGGCTACAGAAGAATACTTCGAAGCAATCTATATTATGCCGCCTATTTCTGCGGGTATATTCTTCACATCGGTAGCGCACATGTATTCCAATATTCTGGTCTATTATAAAAAGACCAAATATGTGATGTACGGCTCGTTGATAGCTGCTGTTCTAAATATTATTTTGAACGCTATCTTCATCCCACTCTATGGATACATGGCGGCCGCATACACGACGCTGTTCGGATATATTGTTATGGCGTTAATTGAAGCATTATGGGCTATAAAGCTTCACAGGGAAGAATCAGGGTCAAAAGAAAGTGTATATGATGACCGAAAGATCTTGATTCTGTCCGTTATAACAACTGTACTGGCTTTAACAGGGTTGATCTGGTATCAGAACACAGTTCTAAGATATATTGTAACAGCAATCGGAGTAGTGATCTCAGCTTTGTTTGTAAGGAAAATGCTTCGAGATAGAAAAAACAGGTAAGCGGGAGGATAAATGGGTGCGAGCTAACAGAAAACAGCATATTGTTACGGCTGCTTATGTTTGCTGCGTTCTCTTTATTACGTTGTTCTCTCGTGAGATGAATTTGATCCATAGAATAGAATGGATTCCTTTCTGGTCCGTCTATGACTGGATAATCAGTGGTTCAGATTATGGCATTTCGTTTTTCCTGAATATTGCTTTATTCATTCCACTTGGATACTATCTGGCTGAGCTGTCGGGGAAGGCAGAAGAAGAGAATCACAAGGGGATAGCTGTTGCTACAATTCAGTGTTTTGCCTTGTCATTGATCATTGAGGTTATTCAGTTTGTCAGTTATCGTGGCCTTTGCGATATTGATGACCTTATCAGTAATACCCTTGGCGGGGCAATCGGAGCTACCCTGTACCGGAAAGTAAAAGTTTCTGATCTGAAGAGGATCATTCCATATGGTTTTATAGCTGCAGGAATAGTCGGATGCATTTTCATAGCTATATCAGGAAATGTGGAATCAAATGGTCTGTATGAGCGACAGATGGCCTTTGATATCGGCATTGTGGAAAGAGTGAATAACACGCTTTCATTTTCTGGCGATTGCTATCTGTATGAGGATGCCATACCTGAGTATCAGGTTGCTCTGGTCGATGAGAAGACGGGAGCGTTGATTAACGCAAAGACTACTATAGATGCTGATAAGTTCGCTGCAATTGTTCAAACAGCCGATGATGCTGACTATGAAGTGAAAGTGCTTTTTAAACATCGTAAGCCAATCAGCACAGGAACCTATATACATGGAAATAAAGTAGAGTACGTGCCTGCGGGTGTTCCAGAACCGGAAAATGTAGGTGAACTTACAAAGGATGGTATTCTGAAAGCTTATAATGCAGAGAATGATGTCTATGTCTATCAGATTCAGGATAAAATTGTATGGCTGATTGGAAATGAGATACCAGAGAGAACCGAGATCATCTATCACTTGCACACCAATGAACCAGATAAGTTGCCGGAAGCAAGGCAAAAGTACAAATCCGATAATCTCGGCTTTATGGCAGACAAGGCTCAATGCAAATTGATTGGAAAATACCGTGTTTTTGAAGCAGCGATACCAAATGAATATCCCATCACGGCAATTGGTGTCGGATATAGCACTCAGGGAATTGTATCATGGAAGGACTATTTCAGACCATTGATTCGTTTCAATTGACAAATGGGAAAACGGTGATTGAATCTGTGGGACATTAAACGAGGAGCATGAAACCATTGCATAAATTCATTCCAGTCAGAGTAACTAGCAAACAGAGAGCAGAATCGTTCTTATCTGGCGAAATCTATATGAGCCCACTGCATCGGTTCGGCTCGTGGGGCAGGAGAGATGGAGCATCCGATGTCCAGAATAACTTCAGAGGCGACATGACGGAAGGCGCGGTTCAAGTCTTTTCTGATCCAATCGAAGGCGGACTGAATATGTTGTCTTCAATCCCAGATTCGATTAAGCCTCTTGTGGATAAGATAACTTGGGTCGATCTTGGGGACCTTCAGTATTATAAGGTGCTTTGCTTTTACTCGCTTCTTTACGATGCATCTAATGACTGGTTCATTGCTCCAGATTCTCGGCTTGCGGAATTCGGGGATACAGCACTTGTGATTATCGACATGGATGAGTTTATGAGGCGTATGCTTCGGGCGTTACTTGATAAGTACGGTGAGCACAGCATTTTCCTTGCGGATACGGTTAATTATTTCAATCATAGCGTTACGAGGAAACTTCAGCCACTATTTGAAAAAGATGAAAGCTATTCATGGCAGAACGAGTATCGGATTGCGTTTTCAAGACTGGCAGATCCAAATGATTCATATGTAATAGAAAACCATCTCGAAGGAAAGATGCTTCTTGATTTGGATCCGGTTATCCTTCAGATCGGCAATATCAGTGACATTGTAGCGGTTTATCCCGCTGATAAACTGATTGATCTCAGTTTTATAGATCGGAATACGAGATTGAGGTTTCCAATGTCAGATGATCCGGATAATAATCCTGCAATGATAGATATGATTGCCGCAGACACGAAGGAAAATCTGAAGAATTTCAAGCAGGGATGGATAAAGCCCATAGTTGAGTTTAGGAAGATATGATCCAAATGTTGATCACACCGTAATGGTGTTTTCAAGATAATATTATAAAACAGCCTCTCTCGGAAGGAGAGAAAAAGAGAAGCTGTTAGCGCCAGGCCCACTGCAGGACCGTCTTCACACTTTTTATACTCACCAGGACAGGGGAGAAAATGAAAGATCAGAAGATGGGCGGTAGGGTGACGAGGAATGGCAGTTGTCGAAAGACTCGGCGGATGCTGCCACGGCGCTCTATCCAACCAAATATGTAAAGTAGAACAGCAAGGTATGGGTAGGGGTGTGCGTCGTTAGAGAGAAAGCAAAAAGCGGAATCAAAACCGTAACAGAGGTTCTCTTGTCACTGTATTTTCCCATACTTATCTTTTGATCCTGTTTTGTCCTCAGGGACAGCAGAAAAGATGCGTGTGGGAATCAAGGGCGTAGTGCGCCCAAATGAATCCGTGAAGAGCGGGAAATACAGTGTCGCAGGCAATAACCTGCAGAAAGAGAGAACTAAACTAATGCGTGTTGTTATTCAGGAAAACTACGATAAGATGTGCAAGTGGGCAGCAGACTATATTGCTGCGAAGATCAAGAATCATCATGAGGAGCGGCCTTTTGTACTTGGCCTTCCGACCGGCTCATCACCTATTGGCGTCTACAAGGAGCTGGCCAGAATGAATCAGGCTGGGGAGCTGTCTTTCTCAAATGTCGTGACCTTCAACATGGACGAATATCTCGGCTTGCCTCATGAACACGACCAGTCTTACTGGTACTTCATGCACGACAACTTCTTCGATCACCTGGTGGACATGAAGCCGGAGAATATCAACATTCTTAACGGCATGACAGATGATCCGGAGAAGGAGTGTGCCGATTACGAGGCGAAGATTGCATCTTACGGCGGAATTGACCTGTTTATGGGAGGTATTGGTGTGGATGGCCACATCGCCTTCAACGAGCCGTATACCAGCCTTTCCTCCCGTACCGGTGTGAGAAACCTTACTACAGATACGAGAATAGTGAATTCTCGTTTCTTCGGCAACAATCCGGAAGCTGTACCTTCCCAGGCATTGAGCGTTGGTGTGGGAACAGTGTTCGATTCCAAAGAAGTCCTGATTCTAATCAATGGCCATAACAAGGCAAGAGCTCTGGCGGCGACCGTCGAAGGCGAAGTCAGCCAGAAATGGACTTGCAGTGCTCTGCAGCGGCACAACGGGGCTATCATTGCCTGCGATGAAGCTGCCTGCGGCGAGCTGACCGTGGACACTTATAAATATTTCCTGGATATTGAATGTAGTCAGCGACTGTGATGGAGGGTGAGCAAATGTATACGATTACTGATCTCTATGATCTCGACCATACCCTCGCTGCGGATTACCTCCGTCAGTTTACATACCCTTGGGAAGCGCTCAAGGGAATCAAGGAGATGATCCTTGCTCTGGGTCCGACACTCGGAGATGATTATGAGGAAGTGCAGCCGACTGTCTGGGTCCACAAGACTGCGAAGGTCTTCCCGTCCGCTTACCTCGGCGCTCCCTGCATCATTGGGCCGAATACTGAAGTTCGGCATTGTGCATTCATTCGTGGCTCAGCTCTTGTTGGAGCAGACTGTGTTGTCGGCAACAGCGTCGAGCTGAAGAACGTGATCTTGTTCGATCACGTGCAGACCCCGCACTACAACTATGTAGGCGATAGCATCCTCGGTTACTACAGTCATATGGGAGCCGGTTCTATCACCAGCAATGTGAAGAGCGATAAGAAGCTTGTAGTCGTCCATAATGGGACGGAGCAGGTGGAAACCGGCATCAAGAAGTTTGGTGCGATGCTCGGTGATTATGTTGAAGTCGGCTGCAATGCGGTATGTAATCCGGGTACAGTTATTGGCCGCCACAGTAATGTTTACCCGACCTCCTGTGTAAGAGGTGTCATTCCAGAGAATAGTATCTGGAAGGACAACGGAGAAGTAATTCACAAGGAGGATCGATAATTATGGGTAAGTACTTCGGAACTGATGGCTTCCGGGGAGAAGCAAACAAAGAACTGACTGCAGCCAAGGCCTTTAAGGTCGGCCGTTACATTGGCTGGTATTATGGTCAGCAGCACGAGGATGGACGGGCAAGGATTATAATTGGTAAGGACACGAGAAGATCATCGTACACCCTTGAGTATGCGCTGGCATGCGGCATCACCTCATCCGGCTCAGATGCCTATCTGCTGCACGTTACAACTACGCCGAGCGTGAGCTATTGCTGCCGAACGGACGGCTTTGACTGTGGCATCATGATCTCTGCATCTCACAATCCGTTCTATGACAACGGCATCAAAATCATGCGGGCCAATGGTCAGAAGATCGAGGCGGAAATTGAGGAGAAGATCGAGGACTATATCGACTCCGATGAGGATCTGCCTCTGGCAGAGCGCGAGGCCATGGGCAATGTGGTCGATTATGCCGCCGGTCGCAACCGCTACATCGGTTACCTGATGACAGTCCCCACCCGTGCCTTCAATGGCTACAAGGTTGGCTTGGACTGCGCAAACGGCGCGTCGTGGAATATTGCAAGAGCAGTTTACGAGGCGCTTGGTGCTAAGGTCTATGTCATTAATAACACCCCGGACGGCATAAACATCAACGAGAACTGCGGATCCACTCACATCGAGAACCTGCAAAAATACGTAGTCGATAACGGGCTGAATGTGGGCTTTGCCTATGATGGAGATGCCGACCGTTGCCTTGCTGTGGATGAGAAGGGCCGCGTTGTCAACGGTGATCAGATTATGTTCATGTGCGGCAAGTACATGAAGGAAGAGGGACTCCTGGACGGCGACACTATCGTCACTACCATCATGTCCAACATGGGCCTCTACAAGGCCTGCGACGCCATCGGCATTCATACTGAGAAGACGGCAGTCGGGGACAAGTACGTCGCCGAGAACATGATGGCAAACGGCTATGTGCTCGGCGGCGAGCAGTCCGGCCATATTATCTTCGGCAAGTACGCCACTACCGGTGACGGCATCCTGACTTCACTCATGGTGATGATGACCATGCTGGACAAGAAAATGCCGCTCTCTATGCTGGCGGATGAGATGAAGATGTATCCCCAGTGCCTGAAGAATGTCAGAGTAAAGAGCAAGCCTGACGCTCAAAATGATCCTGACGTGCAAGCAGCTGTGAAAGCGGCTGCAGATGCTCTTGGTGACAGCGGACGAATTCTGGTCCGAGAGAGTGGTACCGAGCCGAAGATCCGTGTCATGGTCGAGGCCGAAAGCGATGAGGTCTGTGAGAAATACGTGGACTCTGTCATCGAAGTGATTAAAGCCAAGGGACATATAGCAGAATAAATGAGATGGCCGGAGAGGGCGTCTGGCGCGAAAATCGCCAGCTTTCCGGCTTTCTTTTCCAACGGCTTGTGTAGAATAACATGTGTAGGAAGGAACGCGTTTAATGAGCAAAAAGAAGATAACCGACCCAAACGCCTCCATGGAGGAGTTGCTACAGAGAGCTGTCGAGCTTGCGGAAGCACCGTTTACTCCCAACCGTAGTTCAGAATTGCCGTCTCTCCGGTCTGTGGCAGAGAAGCTTGGTACAACAGTCATCCGCACCCGGAAGCTGTTGATCACAGCAGGTTATTTTACCTCGCCAACGGCAATAGCTGTACAGAAGCTAAAAGCGGAAGGAAAGACTATAGAAGAGATTGGAGCAACGCTCCGTCTCAAACCCGCTGCTGTTTATGGCTATCTTCCATATGAGAATCTTGCTTACAACCTGCCGCAGACGACCAGCAATGCAGATCGGCACAAGAGGTACAGGGCCACGAAGAAACTCAGAGCAGCGGTGCAAGCAGGTTCAACAGAGAAGATCGCGGAAGCCCTGTGGAAGGCGGTAATCATTTTTGAGAATTATCCGTTTAGCACCTCTGGGCGGGGTGTGCTTTCGGGTGTGGAGTATACATACCAGGTCAGTCGGAAAGGTGGCTCTGGAGGAAGGCATTATGGCGGGAATTCTATCCCTGGCTACGGGAACGAAATCTGGCTGACTGTGAACGGAGAGAAGAAGGAGAAGAGCATAAGCCGGAGTACGGTTGAGCTAGGATTCCAGAAATATTTGGAAGTGCTGGAGGAAGAGGGAACAGTTAGCGGGCCGAAAAAGCTCGGTGTGTTCAGCGCATCTTATCTGCTCCCTCTGTTTCAGAGATTTTATCCCGCAGAAGCCGCGTCCAGCCGTTCTGGCGGATGAGGGTCTCTTTTCACCGTATGTGAGTAGAAAGACATGGGTGTGTTTTACATATAGTGTGTAGAATGGCACGGGTAAACATATAAAGCAACAGGGATGGTCAAAGCGGCCATCCCCTTATTTTTTGCGCATTTTTCCCTTAGTCTTTCTTTGCTCATTATGAGCTTTATTCCCATCCATCAAGGTTGTGCTCTTCATTGAACTCCCGGATTTCATCGACAAACAGGTCTTCCAGGATGCCGCGATCTTCTTTACTTGCGCGGTCAGAGGAGTGTACGGTGCCGAGGACAATGCCACGAATGACGAGTGTATTATGCTCGTTCTTCTCAGGATAGGCATATCGGGGATCAGGATTGACAGAGTAGAGGGTATAGTCATCGTCCACGCGCTTAATGACAGCGCCGTCATCGGTATCAACGATAACATCCTCTCCGGGTGAAGCGGCGGAGGCCTCCTTGTAGTAGACATCATCGCCATCAAGATAAACCGGTTCCATGCTGTGGCCATTGACCCGTGCAATACCGTCAGCATATTGGTTGACATCATTCTTCCGGAGAAAAGTGTAGGTCGGAGGCTCTTCCGGGACATAGTCTCCTGTACCAGCGGCCAGGGTGCCGGGACGTACAAGGAACAGCTCAAACGTCTCCTTCATCATCTGATCTTTTGCCATCAGTTCTTCATCGACCATGGTGCTGATCATTTTGTCAACGACTTTCCGACTTGTAGGCGCAAGCTGGCGGAGGTTATTGACGACCCGGTCCTCCAGATCGCTTAGGGCAGTTTGCGCCTGCATATGGAAAAGCTCATGGATCTGGATGTTAAGCAAAGTACACAATTCTGGGATGAGGTTATAATCCGGCTTGGACTTGTCCGCTTCCCAGTTTATGACGGTGTTCCGGGTGACATGCATCATGTCGGCAAAATCTTTCTGGGAGAGCTGTGCTTTTTTCCTGCGTTCTTTTAGTAGGACTCCGAACATGATAGGAGCTGGCTGAGGCTGACTATTCTGCTGATCATCCTGTCGGGGAAACTGAACTACACGCGGAGTTGCATTTCCGGCATTTCCTTTTTTACTAGCCATGGTGTGCCTCCTTTGTGGGATTTGGGGCGAATGAGGAGTGTGAGGAACCAATGCAGTCACGGATAAACAACTGCAGGGGCCCAAAGTGTATCGGTGCTTCTATAGCAGGTACCAGGGGTATGATACCGGGGTACGATATCAGAGTGGACGTACAGGACTGACTTACAGGACTGACGATTGGCTTAGTGGGGAGCCGGGTGTCGTTTTCCTGTAGCTCTGGTATTGTACGTTTGGATTATAGCACAAGGTTCTTTAACATTGCAAGAGTTTAATGCAAAAATAATTACATATTTTCTCTTGATTTTGGTTCCACCAGGGCCTATAATGAGTCTCACATCAAATGGGACGGAAAATGCTTCCGGACAGATGATGGTCACAATCTTATGAATGCCATCAGCCTGTCCGATGCCGGTGCACTCCTGAGAGAGTCTCGGGAGTTTTCATGTGCGCTTCAGGGCGGACGCTACGTCTACATCGAAGGGCATTTTTGCCTGAACGAGGAGCCATACGTCCAACGGGGATATCGGCAGATACAGCGCCTCACTGCATATGCCCGTCGGCATATTGAGGAATGCTGCATAGCCTTCACCGTGCAGGGACGCTATGCCAATACCGCGTATGAGGATGCACAGGCGGCAAGGAAAAAAGAGGTAAAGCACAAATACCAGAGCCGTCATGGGTTCGGCGCGGAACCGGAGAGCAAGGAACGGCTGAAGGAGAACAAGACCTTTGCTGAGGATTCTCAGATCTGGATGAAGCTGAAGATGAGGATGCCGGATGGGATCGGATCGGCGATCCAGCTGATCCTTGATGAAAAGGGAATCACACAGATGGAGCTGGCGATGCGGATGGGCGTCAGTCGGACGGCCTGGCGGAAATGGTGTGCAGAGAAAATGTCGCTACGGCATATCGTCGCGATCTGCATCGCACTGGATGTCCGGGCGGATATCGGTATGGAGCTTGTGAGGCTCGCTGGGCACTCGTTCCTGAACAATAAGGAAAACAATATCCTTCTTGCCATGATGTACGAGACAAAGGATCTGACTGTGGCAAGGGCAAACGAGATCCTGCGCCAGGAAAAACTGGCACCCCTGACAGAGGGCAAGGATGAGGAAATTGCCTGCTAACGATGCGAGTATAACAGTAATATAGAACTGAATTGTGGTTATTTCATTGGACCGGATGCTTGCGGAAACGCGGGTGTCCGGTCTTTTTTTTGCCTTTTTGGCGCTTCAAAGCCTGAGCCGGACACGGAGCTGCCTGCGCCAGCGCATTGCTGCAGCCGGATTGCTGGGAATCTTTAAAGAATTTTTTCACAGAATTGGTACCCATGGGGGTGTCACGTTTTTGAGCTGTTTTTGCACATAAAACACAATATATAGACTGAAAGAGACTATAAAGCACTAAATATTGTAAAAACAAGGGCTAATTCTTGGCACCCCCGTGGGTGGCTGAACTCTTCTGCGGGAACGAGTATTCTTACACTCGAAAGGCGGTGAATATTGGAAGAGATAAGAGAGTGGGAAAGGGATCAAGACAAAAAACTGAACTGCAGAACAATGACTGCGCAACATCACGCAAATAATATTGCACAAACCTTGACAACGTTGCGCACAAATGGTATGGTGTGCAATATAAGCAATGCCATGCAACAGGCAGAAAGGAGTAAGAAGTGAGTTACATTGATGAACTAAGAAAATACCATAGGGTAACAGCTCCAAATAAAGAATCATTGTCAGAATTAGTTGTAAGAGCCAAAGGTGCCAGGCGCAGCATGAGACAGTTTGCAAATGAATGTAACGTTAACCCGTCGACACTGTCGCGTATTGTCAACAAAAAGACACAAGGAGCCAATTCTGATGATCTGATTGCGACGATTGCGGAACATGCTGATCCGGATAGCGGTGTAACGTTTGAGATGCTGATGAGAGCGCATGGTATGGCTTTGGTTTCGGATGATTCATCTGCAATTGTTCGTTTGCAGATGGAAACAATAAAGGCAATAGTACTAAAAGAGCTATTAAGAAGGTTCTATACCATTAGAGACGGGCAAGAACCCTGGTTGAATTCATTCCTTGGAAGGTGTTTGGTCTCAACGGATATGCGTACAGATGCTCTTGGAAAAGAAGGAGCTGTATGGTTAATGGATATCTGGACTCTGAGATCGTCAGAAGAAAAAGACTTGAAACGAGCTTCGGATCGACTTCGGCAATGGCTTCTCATGTATGTAGGAATGCTAAATGTAGATAAGCGTCAAGTAGATCGCTTTTCGATTATTCTTTCCAATGAAGAGCTATATCGGGCTGTTGTTGAAGAGATGGATTCATATATGGTGAAAAATGATATTTCTCTAATTCTTATCGATATCGGGGAAGAAAAAATAATTGAAGAATATCTTGTTCAAATGGAGCGGCGGTCAACTAATGAAAATGTCTTTTTTGAGATAGAAGAGGATCAAGCGGATGATAAAGAGGATTTAGGGGAAGATGACCTCTTCGAGAGACCGGAAATAATCTAAAGGGGGAGGATAGTGAATGAGCAGAAGAATTAAGGCGAATGATATTCTTACAAAAGAAAAGCAGGTAAAGGTTGGGACGAGAGTTATGAAGGGAGCTGAGCCTGTTGTTTTAGTTGGTCCAGAGAAGAGAAAGGATATCTTCTCATTACAGGACATGGCAGTGGCGCTTTATGGGCCAGGGACACAGTGTGTTGTCATACCGGCAGATAAAGCAGTCAATTAGTAAGCAAAGATTCAGGAATAAGCCGCGTACCTCACTGAAAACGGTGACTGAGAATGGTAACCGGTAATTCCGGACGGGGGAAGAACCGTCCACAAGACCTCCATAGAAAGCGTAAGCCCAGCATCCCACTGAAAACGGTGGCTGAGAACGATAGCGGGTAACGCGGAGAAACCCCACCTCGGGGAAAGAGGAACACTGTTCTAGAGAGCTATCCGATGGGGCCGATGGGTCCCTGGCTATACGAGATAAGCCGGAGCAGTCAAGACATTTGTGGAATTTAATACTGAACTGTGATTTTCACAGAACCAGTATATCCACGGATGCTTGATTGCTCCGGCTTTTTGCGTTATGGGGTTGTTTTCACCAGCAGGTCGGTGACGGATCGTCACCGGGTTAGAAGCCGCATGACACAAGGGGTTTCTCGGATTCAGGCTTGAAAAACGGGCTGAAATCGGCAGTTTTGCCGCAAAAACGGTTACGCTCCGTCTCTCTGCAAACGCCGATTCGGGTGACATACTTGTCACAGATCATTAGGTTACAACTTCCGATAGGAAGCGGTAATAAATGGCCGGATAAGGAGGAGGCCATCAGAAGCAGGTTCACGGCTACACACTGAGCAGCACGTCCGGCGCTATCCCGGACAAGAACACATATCAAAAACAATATCTTAAGCCGGATGCATACGGCAGCGGATGTTCAGACGATCAATCCAATTTGGCAGCTTGTACAGCCAGTACAGGCGGCCGGCATGGACGGATCGTAAGGACACCCTTTGTCGTCATGCCCGGTTTTCCTTATGCCCCGAGCCTGCCGCCATCGGTGTCCCGCAGAATGTCCCTGCCTAATGCGTCCGCAGAAAGGACGCAAGATGAAGAACATTATTAACGAGAACACCGTCAATGGCAGCAGCAACATCATCACCGAGAACACGACACTGGCTGAACTGATCAGCATCCTCGGTCCCGTGACCAGGGCAGCAAAGACGCCGACCAGCAAGGCACTCCGTGAGGAAGCCGGGGAGCCGATTGCATCTTCTCCCGATCCGTTGGGATACGGAGACGGCATCCTGGTCTACTCGAATGGCTATGCGGTTTACGACAACGGCTCCGGTCGCACGGTCGTGTGGGTGCCGGCATGCACCTCCTTCACCTACTATTTCGATAAGATGAAGGAGAGCGAGAAGGGCGGCGAGATCAAGCAGAGCATCGATCTGCCGGAGGGCTTTCTGGAATCGCAGCCGTGGAACCTTGCCATCACACTGATCGGAGACCACAGGGTGGAGCAGAACAGCATGAACCGCACGGGAAGCAGGACGGGCACGAGGGATTATGACAGCGATGACAACGGCGACAAGGATGGGGAGGCCGAGAATGCGGTCGAGAAGTCCTACCAGAATGAGTACAACTGGCGTCAAGATCGTGTCGGCGAAGACCCTGAAACCATCTACATCCGTAAGGAGACCCGGCGCGAGATGCTGGAGAGCATGACCGAGAAGCAGCGCAAGGTGTTCATTCTTTATTATCAGTACGGGTACACACAGCAGGAGATTGCTGAAATGCTTGGCTCTGCCAGAACAACTATCATGCACCGGTTGGAGGGCGCAGTGAAAAAAGTCAAAAAAGTTTATTGCTGATACGGTCAAAACACCTTCTCCCACGACAGTATATGAGAGGACTTGATTTCCTCCCGACAATCTGACATACGGACGGCTGCAGTTTGTGGACTGTGGCCGTTCGCTGCGTTATCGGGAAAAAACCGAAGAAAGGAAATGTACATGGAGAAAGTTCGTATCAGGAAACACAAGAAGGTGTTCATCTGTTCGCCGTTCCGTCCGAAAGGCACTACGGCCGGGCAGAGGGCGGAGGATCTGCGCCACAACCGTCAGTTGGCACAGCTTGGCTGCAGCTATGCTGTCAGACTTGGCTATCTGCCGATGGCTCCGCATCTGTTCTTTCCGGAATTCCTGTCCGAGGACAAACCGGAAGAACGTGAGGCAGGCATCCAGTTTGGTCTGGAATGGCTGAGTGGGTGCGATGAGCTCTGGGTCATCGGAAACAGGATCACCGAGGGCATGAAGCGTGAGATCGCTGTTGCGGAGGAACTGGGAATCCCGGTCAAGCAGCACATTCCGGTTCTGGTGCTGGAAGGGGAACTGCTGGATGCATTCTTTGGCAGAAAGCCTCCTGAGCCTGATCCCGGCTACGAGGAAGATGACTGGAATCCCCATGAAGATGATGAAGAGGAGGGCCTGATCTATGACGGAGACTAATGCGGCTGCTGTGAATACAGTCGAGAAGAAGGAAGTGACCGTCAGCTGGAGCAAGCTGACGGATGGAGTCGGCCTGGTGTTTGCCGGGGTGATCTCGATGCTGGAGGCGCTGGATGCCGGCACAGCGAGGGACATCATGAACTGCATCAGCCAGGGCGAGAAGAAGGAAGGTGAAGCCAATGATGCCGAGGATACCGGAGCCGAAACTGTGGATAGTAATGCTGGCGCTGACGATGCTCCTGTGGCTGATACGGCTCCTGCAGTAGCTGAGGAGACGGATACATCCGATCCGCAGGCAGAAACCGCTTCGACGAAAGAGCAGAAAACCACACCGTCTGTCACCCAGGACGATATCACAAAGATCATCGTCCAGAAGCTGAAGAAGGACCGCTCCAACAATGAGAAGATCGGCGCGATCCTGGGGACCTACGGTGTGGCGAAGGTGAGCGAGCTGCCTGCCGAAAAGTACGAGGCTTTCCTGACTGACCTTTCCCAGCTTTAACGGGAGGTCTGCCTATGCCGGAAGCACACGCGCTGTTAAGCGCATCCAGTTCAAAGCAATGGCT